>MDTD01163531.1_pt1 | contig 12924 bp, 4 predicted proteins | sample 811221 | NCBI WGS metagenome assembly MDTD01 (sample SAMN05326646, study PRJNA326480) | marine metagenome | isolation source: seawater | place: Pacific Ocean: South West | collected 2011 | reverse complement strand
TCCCAAACGCACAGACCTTCTTGGTTGCAATATTCTCCCAAGGGACAATCGTCTTGAAGGGTGCACTCGCCCCTGAAGGTGGGCTCAGGAAAACACATGGCAGTGGGGTTGTAGCTTTCGGTGGGGGTTTCGGTTTCTTCACAGAGGTACTCAGTGCAATGGGAATCCTCAGATGCCACACAATTGCAGTCGGCATTGGCACAATAAAAGCCGTAAGGGCACGCGCCTTCCTCCCAAAAGCCACAAAGGTCGGTGCAATATGTCATTCCGTCGTCACCTTGCACCACCATGGACAGGTCTTTTTCTGGATCGCGGCAACGGTTGAGATCGGCGGGCTCACCCGCGTTGATCAGGCTGGGGGCGCAAACTCGTAAGCCGTCTGCACTGAGCAATCGGCACGAAAAACCAGAAGGGCAATCGGTGCGATCTTCACAGAACTCGGTACAGATATCGATGGACTCGTAGCTGGTGCCGAGCGTGGTGAGGCAATGGTCGCAGTTTTCATCACAGGGCGCGCCGATGCGCGGGGCGGTGCCATGCACCGAAACACAAAAGCCGTCCTCACACCGGGTGCCATCCAAACAGTCCGCTTGGGAGGTGCATTCGAGTTCACACCGGTTGTTATCGCCACAGTGGGGGCAACCGGGCGCATCACAGAAACCGCCTTGGGGCGATGGCAGCAAGGCGGCCAGCACCGCATGATAGGCATGCACCCGTCCAAATCCAAACCCGATGCTGTGGCCCACATCGTCGTACGCAAATTCGGTGGCCCGGTCTTGGCCTCGCTCGGCCACCCAGTCGATTTGATCCGCGTTAATTTTATCGGCGGTAGAGGTCATGATCACACGCACCTGATCTGCCGTTAAATTGGGATTGGCGGATAAAATCAGGCCCGCCAAGCCCGCGGCAATGGGGCTGGAGGCCGAGGTCCCACTGAAATCGCTGGTAAAGTCACCCTCGGTATAACCATCATCGCCCAACACATCGGTGGAGACCACGCCGTGGGAATCATCGTCCGTGGCCCCGCCTTTACTGGGCGTGACCATGTCCATTTCAGCCCCAAAGCTGGAGTAGGGGGCCCAGTCGTCCAAACAAGAGGAGGCACCGACGCTCACGGTGTAAGGACTCCGCACATAGGCGTTGCCCAAGATATCCATGGCGCTGTTGCCCGCAGAAAAGAAAATTAAAGTGCCCAAACCACCACGGCCTTGTTCGTGGGCATAGCGTAACGCATCGATTTCAGCGGTGGACAAGGGAAAAAAGCGAGAATAGCGTGGCCCCCAGCTGTTGTTGATCACATCTGCGCCTTCATCGACGGCCCTGACAATGGCCTCGGCAAAGCTTAAGCTGCGCGCAGTTTCTGAAGCGATGAATCTGACGGGCATAAAGCCACATTCGGGGCACACCCCGGATACTTGGTCGCCTGCGCCACCGGATGCCACTGCAAGCCCACTCACGGCGGTTCCGTGGGTTTCACGAAAAGGTTTGTTCTCAGGACATGAGGCGGCTTTGTCGCGCCCATTTTCTCGTGTGCTGCATTCAGCGCTGGGGTCGGTGTCATTATCGATGGCATCAAACCCGCCCACCCTGTTGCTGGCGAGCAGGGGGTGCCCGATATCAATGCCCGTATCAAAAATCGCGATGACAATGTCGATGTTGCCTCGGGTGATGTCCCAAGCGTCGTCCGCGAAGATTTCACCTGTGCCCGGGATGTCTTGTTCGGCCTGACGTGCGAGGTGCCATTGATCTTTGAGCATGGGCGGCGGGTCTCTGTCGGGCAGTGCTGAGATGCCCCCGTCAGCGTCGTGGGTCTGGATATCGCGATAGAGGAGTGGCTCTGCACTGCGCAGCCCTGGTATTTTGTGTTGCTCAAAAAGCATGCGTGACACACGCACCGCATCATGGCCGTGACGGGCCCCCAGACGAAGAATGGCTGTATCTGGGACGCGGCTGGTTTGGGTGTCTGTGATTTCAAGACGTTTCTCCAGTGCTCGAAGTACTGAAGGCAATTGTTGCGGCAAGGCGGTCACCACCAAATGCTGGTCTGTATAAGCCTGGCCTGACCCCCTGCGTAAAACCGGGTACACTTGTTGAATGTTGGGTTGATCTCGGAGCACCGAGGCAAGTTTTTCCAAATGGTGCGATGTCAACGATTGGGCGAACCCCACCCGATACAAACCGGTTTGGGTCAGCGCCGACACAGATGACACCCGGGCCGCCATTGTCGGCAAGGCGTTCGTGAGTGTGTTTTGGAGCGTGCCTTTGACCTGAATGGCTGCTTCACCTTTAATGGCTTGAACCACCAGACCGTTCGAGTGAATTTCAAAGCCCACTTTTTGTTGTTCAATGACAAAATAACTTGGGGCAAAGGCGGGTTGCGGTGTTGAGGGGGTTTGGCTGGTGTGAGCGGGGCCGAGACCTACCCATCCAAAACCGCAAAACAAGGCGAGTCGCAATAATAATGTGAGCGTGTTTTGAACGAACATTCGCATCGCAAAGAGACCTGTGCCTTTATCTGGTTTGTTCCGCTGAAGATTAGCATAAATCGACCTTCGAAACGAGCCTCAGGCGCGCCGAAGAACCGTGCTATTTCGCGCGTTTGCTACAAATCCGAAGCCAACCCACAGCTCACTGGCGTGGCATCGATGGTGCTCCCCACGTTTTCTTTTAAAGGCGGTGCATAAGGCGTGCGCTGGGTTTGGTCGGCGGAGATGGCATAAGGGTACACGGTGCCCAAGTAAGTAAACGCGCTGCCTGATTCATCGTTGGCCGCACACATTTCAATGTCGTAACCGCCCCCTGACCAAGCATGTCCATCATAATACTCGGCGGGCAAAGGCGCAGGCTCTTCGGTGTATGGCCCGGTGTAGACTTGGCAGCCCTCGGGTTTTTCCCGGTGACGTTCCACCACGGGGATGGGCACAAACCCTTTTTCAAAGCCAGCGGGTGGGGTGAGCAACAAGGCTGATTCAATGGCCACTTTATCGGCGGGCAAGCTGTGGGCGCCTTGGGGCGGCTCAAACCAGGGGGAAACACTTTCGGTGTCTTGTGCTTCGTGCAAACGTTCGATGCGCGCTTGCATGTAGCATTTGGCCGCGTCGCGTTCCGATTCGGGCAACGACGCGAAGACTTGGTTGAGTTCGGGTTGGTCCACAAAGCGGTACCAGCGGTAACCAATCCAAGTGCCCGATTGGGTTCGGGTACAATAAAGCTGGTCAGAGGCAGGCCCGGGTGTGTCAAAACAAACGGTTTCTGTGGCGGCGGGTTGCAGGTAGTTGCCATCGTTGCGTTTGGTGGGCTCGAAGGGGCGCAGTTCTAAAGCCGCTTTCACGTCGTTAGGGACGTCGCTTTCATCGAGGGTGGTGGTGGACCCATCGGTGCCTTCTTTGAGGTAGCGGTCGCCTTCACACCAACCCGGTGTGCTGCTGCAATCCAATTTGTTCGGGTCTAAAGCCAAGCGCATGTGGCACCCGGCCAAATCGGCCTCGTATTGTTCCGCGTTCATATCTGTCGGCACATCCCCCACGCCAAAGCCGCTCCAGGTAATTTCGCCATCTTCGGTTTCTTTTTCCAACCTTAAGCTCGTGTAGTCCTCAGGAAGATGGCAGGTGGAGGGCGCCGTGCGGTAGGCTGAAGCGGCCTCTCTCACCGCGCTCGGTAAATCAGCGGTCAAGGTACTGGTGCCCGCTAAAATGGGTTCCATGGCTTGGGCGGCCCAGTCGGTATGGTACTGGGAATGCCCCGTGAAAAGCGTGCTGGAGTTGGCTGGGGCGCCGTCGCGCGTGTCTTGCGGAAAAGCCCACCGGTTGGTGCGGTGCCACAGGTTGCCGTCTGCGTCGCTCACCCTCATGGAGCCAATGCGGCCCTCAAAACCTTGGGCGATATAGCCAATGAGGGCGCGAGGGTCAGACCAACTCACACTTTCGGGGTGCCAGTTGATGCGCGAATCCCAAAACCAGTTGGAAATGTACATAACGGGGCCCGAGTAATTGGCAGCGTCCATGACGATGGTCCAATAATTCGCTTCGTCCGTATCGCCCCGCTTGCCAATGGGTGTACGACTGAGCATGTAGCCCAAGAACCCATCGATGGTATCGCCTTCAAAGCTAACGAAATCATTGGGCACGAGCAAACGGTTGGACACCCGCACGGCGCCACCGAGTTTGGTGCATTCTTGGGGCCGGTCGTGCAGCAAGGTGCCGCCAAACACTTCGTAGTTGGCATTGGTGCCACCAGGCAGCATCCATTTCACGTGGGGCGTTTCTAAAGTGTACATCCAATAGCCCATGCCGCCTTCGATGCTGCCGCGCACACCACATTTGTCTTCTTCACCGCAACACCAAAACTGGCAGCCTTCTAAAGAGGAATAATCTTGATAACCGCAGTTTTGCAGTTCGGGCGAGAGGGTCATGGGTTCTTCTTCACATACAAAACCACGGGGGCTGAGGCCGCACACACTCAACCCATCGGCGGGCGCCGCCGGTTTGGACCACTGACCCCAACCAATTTCAGAGACGGGGGTGTCGCGAATCAAATCAAAGGCGCGCAAGTAATAACTCCAACCGTAAACCCCGTTGGCTGGGGCCGTGGCTTGATCGTAATCCCATTCTGAAGGGGCGTAGCCGGTGAGTAAATTCAGGTTTTCATGGGCTTGGTTTTCGTGGCTGGCCTCCACGCAAAGGGTGCTCTCTTGCCATTGGCCGTTGGTGCACAGGTGGGCCAAAAATCCAAGACCCTCATGGCCACAAGGGGTGGTGCCCAACTGCGCATTGCCTTCGACACATTCGGCAATGATGATGCCGGCGTCTGGTGCCGTCGTATTGCTGGTGCCAGCATCTTGTTCGGGCGTTGTTGCCATCCCCGCATCTGAGCTTGTGACCGCTTCGTTGCCGGCATCGGTTTCCGCAGTGGAGGGCGGTCCCGCATCTGTTGTTTCCGCAGCGCTTGTACCGCTGTCCACTTCAATACTTATGGCGCCACCTGCATCGATCACCATTACATTTTCGCTGCCGCCGTCGGTGACAGGCACAGGTTCATTGCCCGCATCGCTCGTTGGATTCTTAATGGTGGCATCGCTGCTGCCCGCATCGGTGGTGGTTTCAACCTGATTTTCTTTGGGCGGGTCTTTGGGCTCATCGGGCGGTGGGGGTGGGTCTTCGGGACAGGCCGACAAAATCAAAGAGACAGCGAGTAACATCAGTGCTTTCAGCATCAGGGATTTCCTTTAGGGTGGGCCGCCAGCTCCGCGGCTTCAAAACAGCGCGACCCTAGCATGTTTGGGGGGCAGCAACGCCACCCAAGGGCTCAGTTTTGGGTAATTTGGGCTTTCAGCGCCCCCAAAGGTTTAATTCAATGCTTCAAACCCTTATGAACTAGAGTGGAACAACCCAGGATTTTCAATTTGTACCGTTTGTCCTTCTTTTTTGCGTTTTTGTTGGTGGCCCCATTCGCTTTGGGATGTGATGTGCTGACCCCTGACAGCCCACCGAGCCCACAAGACGCAGGGGTCCCAGAAATAGACCTGTCTTTGCCTTGCAACGTTGAAGACGTGGCGGGCGATTTGCCATTGGTGATTGAGGCCAACACCGCCAATGAAACCGATGATTTTACTTCCACCTGCAGCAAGCCACAGAGCACCGGTGATGCGGATGTGGCCTACCGGTGGCGCGCGCCCAAAGACGGCTTTTACAGTTTCAATACCGAGGGTTCGACTTTTGATACCGTCATCACCCTTTATGAGGCGCATTGCGATGCCGTGGAGTTGCGGTGCAACGATGATATTGTTTTGGGCACCACCCATTCACGTCTTCGGGTGGAACTCGAAGCAGATCAAGAAGTGGTGGTGGTGGTGGACGCCTATGAACAAGGCCAAAATGGTAACGTGCGTTTGGTCATCGACCAGGCCGAAATGAATTGCCAAGACGGTCACGACAATGAAGAAGACGGCCTTAAGGATTGCGAAGACCCCGACTGCGACGACGCTCCCCATTGCATTGGCATGATTTGCCCCCAAACGGCTTTGTCCCCAGTGCTGCCCATCACGTACCAAGGGGAGACCAGCGGCGATGACATCCTCGTTTCCAATTCGGAATGCAGCGAAGAAGCCATCGACGCCCCCCAGGCCACCTTTTCTTTTAAGGCACCCGAGGCAGGGCGGTTTCGCATGAGCACCACTGGGTCTGAGTTTGACACCATTTTGTACGTGCGCGATGCCAATTGCACCGGTGAAGAATTGGCTTGTAACGATGACCACGAAAATGAACGCACCTCTCGGCTCATTGTCCGCTTGGAGGCCAATCAGTCGGTGGTGGTGGTGGTGGATGGCTGGGGCAGCGAGCAGGGCCTTTTTACTTTGAGCATCGAAGGGGTTGAAGAAGCCTGTGAGGATGGCATCGATAACGACAACGATGGATTGCTCGATTGCGACGACCCAGATTGCTTAAGTGTGGAATGCGCCATCGGCGGGGCATGGCTCACCGAATGGGCAGACAAAGAAGAACTCATGTTGATCGAAGTGAACTTGCGACGAGAGGCGGGGGCCTATTGCGCCGAAGACTATTACCCGCCCGTTCCTGTGCTCGAAATGAATGACACCCTGCGCCTGTCGGCCCGGCTTCACGCGTGGGACATGGGGCAACAAAATTATTTTGAACATGAAGCCTTAGATGGCCGTTCTGCCCACGAACGCATGATCGATGCCGGCTTTACCGGTGATTACCCCACGGGTGAAAACATCAGTGCCGGTTACGAAACCGCGGTGGAATCGGTTGAGGGTCTCATGAACAGCCCAGGGCATTGTCGCAACATCATGGAGCCCGAGTACACGGTGCTCGGTGTGGGATACAGCTACACCGATGGTTCCGAATTTGGGAACTATTGGGTCCAAAATTTTGGGGGCTCGCACTGAAGGGCTCAAAATCATTTCTCCCCCAACCCAAAAAAGTAATGACTTAAAAACCACCTTGGAGCTGGGCGCGGTGATGATCTAAAAGTCGCTCTGCGATGAATTGGGTGAGTTTTCGCGCCCCATAAAGGTTCAGGTGACTTTGCTCTCGAAATTCAGCGGGATAAAAGGGCGGCCAATCATCCTGCCCCATGAGATCCACGTCGAGTTCTTGGGCCGTGGTGACCAAGTAGTTGCGATAGTTTTGTAGACCCTCTTGAGGGATGGCGGGCTCTAAAATGTGGCTCATGGGCAAATCGAGAATGAGAACTGTCACATCATGGTCTCGGAGGGGTTTTAAGCCAGTGACAAAGGCTTCTTTTTCCAGCTCGCCCAAATGGGTCACGCCAGGGGGCCATTCTTGATGCAGGTATTTGTCTAAGCCATTTTTGCCCAACTGAAACCCATCCAGCGATTTGATGCGCGTTCCCGCTTCTTTGGCCACCGCTTCTTCGGCTTGGTATTTCCCCAAACCACCAAAAATTGGGTTGGATTCAAAGGGTGCAAAGGTGTGGGTGGCTTTGCCCTCGCGCCATTCACGCGCGGCGTATCGCAAGGCGAACGTATGGTTGACGGTATTTGAAAGCAGCACTTCCACCAAGTGCAAGGGCGAATCCAATCCGAAGCGACCCACATCTTTCATGATGTGTTTGGGGGTCATCAAGTAGAATCTTCGGTGGTTGCGATGGGCGTTGCTTTGTAAAAAACGCGGGTTGATGGGTAACACCACCACCCGGGGCGTGAGGATCTGGTTGTCTGTCAGGCGTTGGGCCAGCAACTCGAATTCAAAGACCCGTGAAGCTGCGATGGTGTAGTGGGCCACTTTCACATCGTGTTTAAAATGGGGATTGAGTTGTTCTTTGAGGTGAGGGGCCAAAACGCCTTCGCGGGCGCGGGAAGAACCCAAAATGGCCACGTCAACGGGCATTTGGGGGCCATAGGTCAGTACCGCGCGGAGCGCTTCGTAATCTCGCCGACCAGGTAAGTCGAAGTTGTTCTGTTCAAAGAAAAACGAAATACGATTGGGAATCTGTGGGATCACCCAAGCATCGATGACAAACACCAGCAACACCGTCATGGCGAAAGCCGGACTGAAGGCCGATTTAAAATTGAAAATAGATGAATTCTTGTCCATGAAAATTTCCAAAACAAACCAAAAGAAAAAACAGAATGGTGTAGAGAAGTGCTCTTAGGGGCCAAGCCCACGTAAAAACCACCTCGAGGTTTTTTGAACGAAACTGAAACCATTGCATCACAAGTAACGGGGCGGTGAAAAAGAGCAGGCGTACAAAACCGTACTGGGCGGTCATGAGTCCTTCGGGGGCAGGGGCAAAGATCAATAAATCGAATACAATGGCAAAGGCATGTTCGGTGGAGCTCGCGCGAAAAATGACACAACCCACACACCACAGGTGGAACATCAGCAGGCGCCGGAACAGTAGGACCGGGCCATGATTTTCAAAGGGCCAGCACCAACCCCTCAGGGCCAAGAACCGGTAAACCACCAAGATGCCCCCATGAAAAAATCCCCAGGTGATAAAATTGTCAGCGGCACCATGCCACAGGCCGCCCAGCACCATGGTGGCCATGAGGTTAAAGTAGGTCCATCGCGGCCCATGGCGGTTACCTCCCAAGGGAATGTACAGGTAGTCCCGCAGCCAAGATGACAAGGTGATGTGCCAGCGCTGCCAAAAGTCCGAGGGATTTTTGGCAAAGAATGGCAAACGAAAGTTCAGGGGCAGTTCAAAGCCCAAAAGTTTGGCGGTCCCACGGGCAATGTCGGTGTATCCCGAGAAATCACAATACAGTTGAACCGTGAAGGCATAGGCCGCCAATATGGCCAGGGAAAAGCCCAAGCTGTCGATTTGCGGATCGTACAGCACGTCGGCCAGTGTGCCCACGCTGTCTGCAATCACCGTCTTTTTGAACAAGCCCCAAAAGATCAACCAAATGCCTTGATGGGCCGTGGACCAATTAAACCGTCGCGGACGTTCGATTTGAGGGAGCATCTCGGTGGCACGCACGATGGGGCCCGCCACCAGCTGCGGAAAGATGGCCACAAAGAGGGCAAAATCCAAAAAGGATCGGCGTGCCCGCAAGTGGCCGCGGTAGATATCGATGGTGTAGGACAGGCTTTGGAAGGTATAAAACGAGATGCCCACGGGCACCACCACGTCGAGCACCCAAGCTTCCACTTCAAAAGCCAAAAATGTCCACAAGACATTGGCCAGGCTCTCAGTGAAAAAATTGAAGTATTTAAAAAAGCCCAGCAATCCCAGATTGCTCACCAATGATACGAGCAGAACCTTTTTGCGCGCCGAAGGCGATAGTGCCAATTGGTCTTCTTCGTGCGGAACGCGTTTATCGAGATGGTATCCACAAATGTAATCCACCAAAGTGGAAAACAGAATCAAACCCAAGAAGCGCCAATCCCACCAACCATAAAAAAGATAGCTGGCCAGCAGCAACATCAGGTTTTGGGCACTGCGGTTCCTACCCAAGACGCCCCAATACAAAGCCAACACGGCCAGAATAAAGAGCAAAAATTCCGGCGTTTGAAACAGCATTAGAAACGGTGTCTGCGGAAGAGAATATGGTTGGAAAACAGGTCACGGCGCATGGTCCTGTGAGCCTATCGAAAGGCTTCTCCCTTTGACAAGCTTTGGGGTTTTCCTTCATGGCCCAGTGATGCGCAGCAAAAAAAAACCTCCCCAAAGGGAGGTTTAATGGTGGGCGCGACAGGATTTGAACCTGTGACTCCCACCGTGTGAAGGTGATACTCTACCACTGAGTTACGCGCCCACGGTGGGTAAGGATGCGGTTTTAATACAAAACCCTCCGGTGTCAATGCCCCTAAGACGGGAATGCGCGGCTCAGGCGAATATCTTCCCCCGCAGACCGGCGAAATCGGGTATTTTGAAAGAAAAGTGGGGTTTTACTAGGGCGTAGAGCTGGCAAATGCTAACTTCTCCAACGGTAACAACCCCTGGTTTGTGATGAACTGGGGAGAGCATTTGCGGGCATATTGGCCCTATGGATGTAGGCTAAAGATGTTAAAAAAAGTGGTATTTGGGGGCCTGCTGGCCGGTGCGGCGCTGTTCGCGGCCTACGTATGGGTTCCCCAATTGCAAACGACCGGGGGGACTTGGCCGCAAGCGCCCCAAGAATTTGTGAAAGACTCTCATCGCTCAGAGCTGTACCACCGCCAAATGACCAAAACGCTGCGGGCTACCTTCGTCCAGCATTTAAAGAATATGGACTACGAGCGATTAGCAACGGTGCTTCATCCCGATTTTGCTGGTCGGTTGCCTGCGGAACAAGATCTCCAAGAAACGCACATCGAGGACCAAATTCGCATACACCCTTTTATGATGGCCCCCCAAACTCAGTTAAATCTTGACGCCATTGCTTTTGTCAACGCTATCAAACAGAAATTGCAACATGCCACGATGATAGACCGGGCCTCATGGCTGCCGTTTACCTCTTTGAGCCATGCGAGCGCTGAAACGGGGCCTCACTTTGTACAAGCGCATATGATGCTGGGGTTTAGACACCAAAACGGGGCTCGGGAAGAACTTCATTGGACGGTAGATGCTGAATTGATGATGCCAAATGTCAAAGAGGTCTCTCTCTTAAAGTTTGCGGTTTCAGATGGATACGAAGTCTTCACAGAATTGCCCGCATTCTCTGAGGTCTCGTCGGAAATTGGATTCAACTATCAAAGCGATTATTCGCTCCCCGGGGAGACCCGATCGGGCAGTTTGTCCGCGCTGGATTTTAACCAAGACGGCTATTGGGATATTTTGGCGTCAGTTGACTCCATGCCAAATATTCTTTTTCTCAACGATGGACACAGCGGATTTAACCGGGTGGATTTACCTTTTGCAGAACCCAAAAACTCAGAAACGAGGTTTTACCTTTGGCTGGATCTAGATAACGATGGGCAAGAAGAACTGTTATCCACCCACACGTCACTGCGCGAAGGCAATGAAATGGGACTGCGGGTCTATCGTCGAGGCAAGACAGGCAAATCTTTTCAGCCCCATGATGATATTTTCACTTTCGAAAATATTGGCCACTTCGGAAACCCAATATTTAGAAATATCACGGCGTGTGATGTGGATGGTGATTTGGATTTGGATATCTTGTTTGGTGGGTGGGGCTACCGCGATTTTTCTCGAACAAGCTTTCTCGATTCGGTGGGCACGTTCAACGTTTTGTTTATCAACCAGGGTAACTTGAAATTCACCGAAGAAGCCCTCAGCAGGGGGGTGACCGCCAAGCGATTAACCTTTGTGACAGAGTGTTTTGATTTCGATGCCGATGGTGATGTGGATATTTTGTACGGGAACGATCTTGCCCGAAATGACTACTATGAAAATGATGGCAAAGGTTTTTTTAAACTCGACGCATCACACCCATTGAACCAAAGCGTTGGATTTACCATGGGAGCGAGCATTAGTGATTTTGATAATACAGGTCATTATGCCCTCTATCTCGCTAATATGTATAGTCATGCCGGGCATCGAATCAGATCATTAGAGGATTCTTTGTCCGCAGAAGATGAAGAGCTTCTCATGAAGCTGGCCAATGGCAATACCCTGTATGAGCTTCGTGATGGCAGCTGGAATGAAACGGCCGCAAACCGAAACATACATAACGGAGGCTGGGCATGGGGAAGTATCTTTTTTGATGTGGACAACGATATGGACAAAGACTTGTTTGTGCTTAATGGTAACTTATCAGGCAACAGCGTCGAGGCGTCCAGTCACGATACTTACGTTTGGGGGAAGATAGTCGCTGAAGTTGAAAAAAATAAAGATGATAAGGGCGATGCAACCAACGAAAGTGAAATTTTGACCAAACATTTTGAGACAATAAACAGGCAATGGGGAGTCGGTAATGAGATGTCGTGGTTTCGGCCCTGCATCCTTAGCCCATCGAATTGGTCTGGGTTTGAACGTCAAAAATTGTTTCTTAATCCCCGGAGCAGTTCTTCGCTTTTTGATGTCGGATACAGTCTTGGTGTTGATGTGATGGCGGATGGGCGCGCTTTTGTTCCCTTGGACGTGGATGGAGATGGCGACCTTGATTTAGCTTGCGTTGGACGCGACGAGTTTCATTTTTTTGAAAATAGGCAAGAAAGTAACAAAAACAACTTTGTACGTTTTGTGTTAAAGGCCGCCCAAGGTCAGCACCATGCCTTGGGGGCAGAGGTGAAGGTGGTGGTGAATGGCATCGTTCAGCGTGATTACGTTAAGGTGACCACAGGGTTTCAAAGTCAGGTGCCATTAATGCTACATTTTGGTTTGGGCACCCACCAAGTGGTGGAGCGTGTGGACGTGTCTTGGCCCAGTGGCACCACCTCTACTTATTTAAACATCCCCGCCAACAAAAAATATCGCCTGGTCGAAGGGAAAACCGATACCGAAGAAATTGAAATCAAAAAGTGGGAGAAAAAACACAGCGTCTCTTCTCAAGCGGGAATGAAGCATGAATCAGTGATGGCCAAGCAGCTTTCATCTGGAGAGGCGCACAGTTTGCTGCAGCCACAAAAAGTGAATGTTGTTAATTTTTGGGCACCTTGGTGTGAACCATGCAAGGCCGAATTACCAGCTTTGGGCGCATTGAGTAAAAGTTGGGAAAATGTGGCGTTTAATCTGGTGAGTTTTGAGAAAAATGACATGCGTTCCGTTCGTCAAGCAATCAGAGATTTTGATGTGGGCCACATGCGGCAATGGAGCGCTGAACCACAGCTTCTAAAACACTTTTTTGGTAGTGACGGAGAAATGCCGTTGCCCGTAACCCTTTTGTTTGATGCAGAGGCGCGGCTGAGACGCGCATTTTTTCGTCAAGTGACCCCCTCAGATCTAGAGCCCGTTATCGAAAACTTAACCCAAGAACAGCTGTCAGGAGAGGAATTGGCAGAAATAGCGTTCCGGCACACTTTGACCCAAACACCACAAAAGGCGCTGCAAATC
>MDTD01115806.1_pt1 | contig 12924 bp, 14 predicted proteins | sample 811221 | NCBI WGS metagenome assembly MDTD01 (sample SAMN05326646, study PRJNA326480) | marine metagenome | isolation source: seawater | place: Pacific Ocean: South West | collected 2011 | reverse complement strand
TGAAGGACCAGAAAAAAATCATAACGTTGATCCTATTTATTTTCATGTAATTTTAAATGAAGGAAAAGAATTTAATTGTGACGTACCATCAGGGCATAACTCTTTTGTATACTTGTTAAAAGGAGAGTTAAAAATCGGAGAAAAAGATCATAATAAAACAGCTGACTCAAACTTAATTTTGTTAAAGCAAGGAACTAAACTAAAAATTACAGCAAGCAAACAATCTGAGTTTTTATTCATAGCTGGCAAGCCGATTGGAGAACCAATTGCAAGAGGTGGACCATTTGTGATGAATACAAAAGCTGAAATACTCGAAGCTATTCAAGATTATAACAACGGAACATTTGCTAAATACTAAAAGTTAAAGTACGTATTCATAAAAATGCCAAAATCAATAATAATTAAAAAAAACGGAGGGCCCGAAGTTTTAGAGCTTCAAGAAACTAATATAGGTTCTCCCGGACCAAATGAAATTAAAGTTAAAAATACCGCAATTGGTTTAAATTATATTGATACATATCATAGATCAGGATTATATTCTTTGCCTCTTCCAAGCGGTATTGGGCTTGAAGGAGCTGGAAAAATTTTAGATGTTGGTTCAAATGTAGTTGAATTTAACAAAGGCGACAACATTGCATATGCTGGTATGCCTATTGGTGCATATTCAGAAGAAAAGATCATACCTAAATCAATAGCTGTTAAGATTCCTGATGGCATCTCCTCAAAAGTTGCAGCTTGCCTAATGACTAAAGGACTAACAACTCATTATTTGCTTTGTAAAACTTATAAATTAAAAGCTAATGAAACTGTTTTATTTCACGCAGCAGCAGGTGGCGTAGGTCAAATTTTTGCTCAATGGGCTAATAGTATCGGTGCAAAAGTAATAGGAACTGTAGGATCTGATAACAAAATAGAAATTGCCAAAAAAAATGGATATGAGCACGTTATAAATTACACCAAAGATAATTTCTCTGAAAAAGTGCTTGAGATTACTAATGGTAAAGGAGTACCAGCCGTCTTTGATGGTGTCGGTAAAAAAACTTTTCATGGCTCTTTAAAATGTTTAATGCCAAGAGGTGTATTAGTTAGTTTTGGAAATGCTTCTGGCCCTTTAGATCTTGTTAATGTCCCAAAAGAAATTCAACCTAAGAGTCTTTATTTAACAAGACCAACGATGGGTCATTATTTTTCTAACAGAAAAGAATTACAAGAAGGAGCAGACGTGATGTTTGAAAAAATAAAATTTGGAATGATAAAGGTTAGAATTTTTAAGGAATTCAAACTGCATGAAGCACAAAAAGCACATAAAGAGCTGGAAGCTAGAAATCTTCTAGGCCCATGCGTTTTAGTTCCATAATGCCCGATAAAATTTTATCACCGTGTATAAGTATTTGTAAAACTGATCCAGTTACAGGTTATTGTTACGGATGTGCAAGAACCGAAAAAGAAAAAAATTTATGGAAAGATCAAAATACATCTAATGAATGGAAAATTAACAACCTTGAAATAATTACTGGACGAATGAAAGGATGGCAGCTGAACACATTCATAGAGTCTTATGACCATAAAAAAAGACAAGGAATATCTATATTTAAAAAAAACCAATTAGAAAAAAAATAGTTATAGATCTCTCTTCATAGAGTCCATATCACTTAGATGAAATTTCAAAGCTGCATTAGAAAGTCTAATTTCTTGCAAAAATAAAAAAATAGAAAAGATCATGCATACACAACATGATGCAAAACTTAACCGTGCATAAAAAACTAAGTCAAGGTAAAGCAGTAATACTGTAAGCATATTGAATAAAAAGCCAAATGCTGAAAATCCCATTACATATTTAAGATAATTTGTTCTTTTATTAAGAACGTGAAGTTGATTTTCCCACTCTGGTGGTACTTTTTTTTCAAAAGTATATTGATCGTGAATTTTTCTTATCAGTGCACTTAATGTGTGAAAACGATTACTGTACATCGTCATCATTAGCGGAATAGCTGGGAACATTAGTGCAGCTACTGTGTAATCTATATCCATATCGAATCGATTTGATTATGAAGATAGTGTTTGATATTTACAAGTAATATTTCATGAACCATTTAAAAATTTTAGTAAATTTGACCAGGATAAACAAGCCAATCGGATTCATGCTTCTTTTTTGGCCATGTTCTTGGGGACTTGCCTACGCGAATAAATTTTTAAAAAATGATAGTCTATTTATTTATTATATAATTTTATTTTTCTTAGGCTCAGTTTTAATGAGAAGTGCTGGATGTATTTTTAATGATATAATAGATAAAGATTTTGATAAAAAAGTTAAGCGTACAAAATTAAGGCCTATTGCTTCTGGAAAAATATCAGTAACGAATTCGATGTTTTATGTTGTTTTATTCTGTTTTTTAGCATTTTTAATTTTAATTCAATTTAATTTTTTAACAATTATTCTAGGAATGAGTTCTATGATACTCGCTTTTGCTTACCCATTCATGAAAAGGATAACATATTGGCCTCAGTTATTTCTGGGACTTACCTTTAATTGGGGATTAATAATGGGTTGGTCTGCAATGAATAATGGAATTTCTCATGAAATATTAATACTTTATATGTCAGCCATATTTTGGACATTGGGTTATGACACCATTTATGGAGCTCAAGATATGTCAGATGATGAAATAATTGGTTTAAAATCTACAGCTATTAAATTCAAAAAAAATATAAAATTATTTGTATCAATTTCTTATTTTTTGACAGTAATCAGTATGATTTATTTATTTAGAAACTATATTGGCTTGAATATTTTTTCAATTTTACTAAGTTTTTTTATATTCACTTTATTTTATCAATGTGTGAAATTTAACGAAAGAAAATCAGAAACTTGTTTAAAAATGTTTAAACTAAATAATTTCTCAGGATTTTTTTTATTTTTAAGCATTTTATCAATAAGTTATTGAAATGAAATTTGAGGAATTAAAATTAATTTTAAAAAGACTGTATTATGAGTATGTCAGGAGACATCTAAAAAGAATTTTTTTAGCTTTAATACTGTCGATCATTGTAGCTGGCAGTACTGCAGGGATAGCCTGGTTGTTAGATCCAGCAGTAAAAAAAATATTTATTGAGCAAAACAAAGTATTTGCGTGGTCAATTCCAGTTCTAATAGTTATTGCTTTTTCAAGTAAAGGACTCTCTCTTTATTTTGCGAGAATAAATATTTTAAAAGTTGGAGAAGAGGTTGCAGGTGAGTTGCAAAAAAAAATTGCAAAAAATATTTTAATCTCTGACATTCAAACTTTGGAAAATAGGCATTCTGGTAAATATATTTCCAATGTAATGTTTGATGCACATCATATTCAAAATTTAGTCGGGACAGGGGTACTAAATTTAATGAAGGATAGTTTTTCTGTTGTAGCTTTAGTATCTTTAATGTTTTATCAAAATTGGAAATTAGCTTTATTCGCAATTTTGATGATGCCACTAGCTGGCGGACTTGCCAAATCCTTAGGAAAGAGAATGGGAAAAGCTACAACAAAGGCCGGGGAGTCTTCTGGAAAAGTTGCATCTTTTTTATCTGAAGTATTTAAGGGTTCTAAAATGATTAGAATTTACCAGCAAGAGGAAAAGGAAAACCGTAAAGCTGAGAAAGTAATTGATGACTTAGTTGAAAAAAACATAAAAATTGGAAGTGTATTAATAAGAGCTGCACCTATAATGGAAACTTTAACTGGTTTAATGATTGCAGGATTTATTATTTTTTCCGGACAGCTAATTGCAAATGGCGAACTTGGGGTAAATAATTTTTTTTCATTTTTAGCTGCAATGATGCTCGCATATCAACCAATTAGATCTTTGGCAACAATCAATATGTCGGCGTATCAAGGTGCTGCAGCTTTTAAAAGAATTAGCAAAATAATAGATAAAAAAATAAAAATTCAAGATAATAGCGATTATCCAAGATTAATTTTAAAAAATTCAGAAATAAAATTTACAGATGTTGGATTTAAATACGAAACTACAAACGAGAGAGCAGTAAAAGATATTAGCTTTTCAATAGAAGGAAATACGATGGCTGCATTTGTGGGTCATAGTGGTGCAGGAAAAAGTACCATAATAAATCTTCTTCCAAGATTTTATGATCCTCAAGAAGGTACAATTGAAGTAGATAATCAAAATATTAAAAATGTGTCTCTAAAATCTTTAAGAAAAAATCTCTCACTTGTAAGCCAAGATATAATTCTTTTTGACGACTCAATTAAAAATAATATTGCGTACGCAAAAGATGCAGCCACTTCTGAGGAAATTGAAAAAGCTTGTAAATTTGCTGCAGCAGATGAATTTATCAAAAAATTACCTCAAGGTTACGACACTTTGATAGGTGAGAACGGTGTTAGACTATCAGGAGGTCAGAAACAAAGAATTTCAATAGCAAGAGCTATATTAAAAGAGTCGCCTATTATATTATTAGATGAAGCTACTTCTTCATTAGACGCCGATTCGGAGGAAATTGTGCAAAATGCTATTCTTAATCTCACAAAAAATAAAACTACTCTAGTTATTGCCCATAGACTTTCAACTATACACCACGCTGATAAAATTTTTGTTTTAAAAAATGGAAGAATAATAAATTCAGGTGACCACGACTATTTAATAAAAAACTGTGACGAATACCAATCTTTATATAAAAAACAATTGAAATAATCTAAATGGTTTTTTTTTACAAAGCGCTTTCTAATTTATTTTTTCCAATCTTTATTTTAATAATTTATCTTAGAAAAGTTTTAAAAAAAGAAGATGCTTTAAGGTATAAGGAAAAAATTTTTTATAAGCATTTTAGAGCAATTAAAAAAAAGGACACTAAACTTATTTGGTTTCATGCAGCTAGTGTAGGAGAACTTAAAAGCATTATTCCAATATTACATCAATTAAACAAAAGAAAACCTAGCTTGCAGTTTTTGATAACAACTGTAACTATTACCTCAGCTAAATTAATAAAAGAGGAGAAATTAGATAATCTTTTTCATAGATTTTTTCCAGTAGATTCTGAATTTTTAATAAAAAAATTTATTAAGTCATGGAAACCTGATGCTATTTTTTTAGTCGACTCAGAGATTTGGCCAAATTTAATTTTATCAGCAAAAAAAAACAATATTCCTCTTTCTTTAATCAACGCAAGAATCACAAAAAAAACTTTTAAAAAATGGAAACTAGTGCCAAGTTTTGCGAGAGAAATCTTTAGTATTTTTGATTTATGTCTTGCATCGAATAGAGAAACTGTATTTCACTTGGAAAAGTTAAATGCTAAGAACATTCATTTTTTAGGGAATATTAAACTGATAAATGAAATAGCTAAAAATTTGTTTGATGATCCTAATCAAGATTATTTGAGTAAAAATAAATTTTGGATAGCAATGAGCACTCATCATAATGAAGAAGAACTCTGTTTAAATGTTCATATAAAATTGAAAGAGCATTACAAAAAAGTAAAGACTGTAATTGCTCCAAGACATATTCAGAGAATAAAGGAAATTAGAAAAATATGTAATAATTTAGATTTGTCATATCAAGTATTAAATAAAAATGATGTTATTTTAAATGACAAAGAGATAATCTTGATAAATTCTTACGGTTCTCTTCCTGTCTTTTTAAAATATTCTAAAAGTGTTTTTGTAGGAAAATCAACAATAAAAAAACTTGAAAATGTTGGGGGGCAAAATCCAATTGAAGCAGTAAACCAAGGATGTAAAATATATCATGGTCCTTTTGTTTACAATTTTGAAGAAATTTATAAAATTTTATTAGAGAATAAAATTTCAGAGGAAATTAAAGGAATAGATGATTTAGCGTCGAATTTAATATTTGATCTCAAGGATTTAGCAAATGAAAATAAGCAATTTTCCTCAAAAATAAATAAATTGGGGCAAAAAACGTTAAATGACACAATGAAAAAAATAAACAAATTTTTATTTAATGAAGTTTCATAAACCGAATTTTTGGCAAACAAATAATTTAATTTCAATATCATTATTACCAATAAGTATTGTTGTTAAATTCCTAACTTTTTGTAAAAAAAAATTAACCAGAAAATTTAAATTTAAAATTAAAGTTATTTGTGTAGGTAACATTTATATTGGAGGAACCGGTAAAACACCCTTCTCTATTTTTTTAGCTCATGAGCTCAGTTTATTAGGTAAAAAACCAGTGATAGTAAAAAAGTTTTATAAGGAACATAGAGATGAGCATGATTTAATTTCTGAAAAATTTAGTAATTTAATTTTAAATAAAAATAGATTTAATGCTATTGAGGACTCAATACAAAACAAATTTGACACTGTAATAATGGATGATGGTTTTCAAGACTATAAAATAGAGAAAGATTTGAGCATTTTATGTTTTAATCAGAACCAACTTATAGGTAATGGAAAGGTTTTTCCTGCCGGACCATTAAGGGAGGATTTATCTTCAATTAAAAATGCACAAATAATTATTATCAATGGTGAGAAAAATTTATCTTTTGAAGAAAAATTAATAAAATTAAATAATAAGATTTCGATTTTTTATACTCTCTATAAACCTCGAAATATAGATGAATTTAAGAACAAAAAATTATTTGCAGTTGCTGGTATTGGAAATCCAGATAACTTTTTCAAATTGATTGTCGACAACAAATTAGTGATTGAAAAAAAATTAGCGTTTCCGGATCACTATCCTTTTAGAAAATCTGAGATCCTTAATATCATTAATGAAGCCAAGGAAAAAAATTTACAAGTTTTAGTAACCGAAAAAGATTATTATAGAATTCAGAAGTTCGGCTTTAAAGAAGTAAAATTTCTTAAAGTAGATGTAGAGATTAAAAATAAAGATAAGTTTTTAAAAAAGATTATTTCAATTTATGAAAAAAATATTTAGCTACTTTTTTCAGGCACTTTTTATTTATATACTTTTTATTTTAGGAAGAATACTAGGAAAGTATTTAAGTAGAAAATTTTTTTCTTTTATTTTCTTAAAATTAGGTCCTTTGTTTAGATCCAAAAAAACTATAGAAAAAAATTTAGATATTTATAATAAAAATTTGGATAAAAACGAGAAAAAAAAAATTATCTCGAATATGTGGAAAAATTATGGTGTTACATTTATAGAATATATTTTTTTAAATTCATTTAGAAAAAATAATAGTCATATCAGAATTGAAGGTGATAAAAACTTACAGCAAATAATTAATTATAAAAAACCTGTTATATTCATCTCTGGTCATTTCTCAAATTTTGAACTTATGTCCATGGAGATAACAAAAAAAAATATTCCATTAGCAACAATCTACCGTCCATTAAACAATATTTTTTTAAATCCGTTAATGGAATTTTTAAGGAGAAAATTTGTATGCCGTAATCAAATTAAAAAAGGTATTAGGGGCGTAAAAGACTCGATTGAATTTATAAAAAAAGGATACAGTATTGCTTTAATGGTTGATCAAAGGGTAAGTGAGGGAGAAAGAGTAAATTTTTTTAATAAACCTGCATTAACAACAACTTTACCAGCGCAATTAGCATTGAAATTTGGATTACCAATAGTGCCAGTTTTTATTGAAAGATTGAATGGCGGAAAATACAAAATTGAGTTTTTTGAAAGTATTGATAGTACAAATTATGAAAATAAAATTGAATTAACGAAAAAACTAAACTCAGTGTTAGAGGTAATGATTAAAAAAAATCCAAATGAATGGATTTGGACACATAATAGATGGAAATAAATATCTTACTTCAACCTTTTAAGCCTTTCCTTAACTTCGACGGGAGATAAGTATGCTTCTTGTAAATCTACATTCCAATAATTTAAATCTTTAAGCATAATCTGTTTACCGGTTATGGCGCATAATACGTAGTCTCCTTCCTCCACCACCTCAAAAGAATTGTGTTTAAAAATAAGTTTAGCTTTTTTTTTCACCATCTATAATTTATACAATATATTGTTTGTCATGAATATTGCATTAATAGGGAGTGGAGGGAGAGAACACGCTTTATGTCGAAAAATATTTGAATCTAAGCTTACAAACAAAATTATATGTCTACCAGGTAATGCTGGTACATCTGAAATAGCTCAAAATATTTCGGTTGATATTTTAGATTTCAAAAAAGTATTATCAATAATTAATCTCTATCAAATTAATTTAGTAATTGTAGGCCCTGAGGAACCCTTGGTTAAAGGTTTGGTAGACTATTTAAAAAAAAATAAAATAAAAGTTTTTGGCCCGAATAAGTATGCTTCTAAACTAGAGGGCTCTAAAGCTTTTATGAAAATGCTATGTAAGCAAAATAAAATTCCAACTGCAAATTTTCAAATTTGCAAAAATAAAAATCAAGTCGTGAAATTTCTTAAAAAAAGCAAGTTACCTATTGTGGTTAAAGCAGATGGTTTAGCTGCGGGAAAGGGGGTGTCAATATGCAAAACTAAAAATAGTGTTATGAAAATTTCAAACGAAATATTCAATGGTAAATTTAAATCCTCAAAAAAGTTGGTACTTGAAGAGTTTTTAGATGGAGAAGAGGCGAGTTATTTTATTATAGCTGATAACAAAAATTTTAAGTTTTTTGGAACAGCTCAAGATCATAAAAGAGTAGGTGAAAATGATACAGGGCCTAATACTGGCGGTATGGGTGCATATTCTCCTGCATTAGCTATAAATAAAAAAATTGAAATAAAAATTATTGATAAAATTATTAAACCAACTCTCTTGGCACTTAAAAAAAATGGAACTCCTTATAATGGATTTTTATACGTTGGTTTGATGATAAAAAATGGTGAACCTTATTTAATTGAGTTTAATGTAAGAATGGGTGATCCTGAATGTCAAGTAATAATACCAAGATTAAAAACTGATATCGTTAAAATATTTTTAAGCGCAATAAATAATAATTTGAATAAAATAAATATTAACTGGTACAACAAGAAATGCATGACAATTGTACTATGTTCCAAGGGATATCCCGGAAACTATAAAAAGAACAATTTAATTCAAAATCTAAATAAATTAAAATTAAATAATAACGATTTTATATTTCATGCTGGAACAAAAAATGTAAATGGACAAATATTTTCAGTTGGTGGAAGAGTTTTAAATATTACCTCTAAAGGATTTAAATTTAATAAGATAAGAATGAGAATTATTTATTTAATAAAAAAAATAAATTGGAAGCAAGGTTTTTTTAGAAAAGATATTGGGTGGAAGGTTATATAGTATATGCGAGTTATTGGTGGAAAATTTAGAGGAAAATCTATTAAGTTTCTAAAAATTCCAAGCACTCGCCCTCTTAAGGACTCAGTTAAAGAAAATATTTTTAATATTCTCAATCACTCAAATGAAATAAACGTTGAAATTCTAAATTCTAATGTTCTTGATCTTTATTCAGGTATAGGTTCATTTGGCTTGGAGTGTATTTCCAGAGGTGCAAAAAATATTACTTTTATAGAGAAAGATATAGAAGCGGCAAATGTGCTTAAAACTAATTTAGCCTCACTATCAATTTCAATGAATGCCAAGTTAATAAATAAAAAGATAGAAGATAGTTTCAAATTACTTGAAGAGGAAAAATTTGATATTTTTTTTTTTGATCCTCCGTTCAAAGACACAAAATTTACTGAAAATTTAAAAATAATTTTACAAAATAAAATTTTTAATAAAAACCATATTGTAATTATTCACAGAGAGAAAGAGACAAATGATAATATTAATAAATTTTTAGATATAAAGATAACTAAATATTATGGTAGATCAAAAATAGTTTTTGGAACATTTATTTAGATAGTTCCTTTTTTGTTAAAATTTTTACTTGTTCAACAGCGTTTTGATCAAAGGGATTAACTCCAATAAGATTGCCAATGAAAATTGTTTCAAGCATGAAATATGAAAATAATTCACCTAATGTTTCTTCATCCTTTTTTTTTATATTAAATTCTACGAATGAAATCTTATTTAAGTAAAAAGAGTTTTTAAGGGCTTGTTTTTGAGCTTCTTTTATTTCAGATAAATTCTTATTATTGAGATAACCAAGATTGCTGCCAAATCTCTTAGTTTTGATTTTATGTTTACCGAAATCTTTAACAGAAAAAATATAGAATAATTTATCTTTTGGCCCATCTAAATAAAGTTGTAGTAAACTATGATGATCTTTTGGAACATTTGATAAAACCGGAAAAAAACCTTTTTGCTTTTTCCCCAAACTTTCAGCGATAAGCTGCTGATACCAATTGAGAAATTTTTCGAGTTTAGGTGTATAATTTAATAAAACTAAATTTGTTTTCTTTTTTTTTAAAATTAAATTAGCCAATTTTAACGAGTTTGTTTTTAAAATTTGATTTCCTTGAGCCTTAAGATATTTATTTAAGTTTTTTCTCAAACTTGAAATATTTAATCCCATTAGATAAGCAGGCACCAATCCTGCCTCTGATAAAACAGAATATCTACCACCGATATAATTTTTATGTTCAATAAAAAAAAGGTTTTTTGTTTTAGATAGTTTATATAGAAAACTATTCTTTTTTCCCGAGATGATTATTATATTTTTTTTAAAATTGTCTAAAACATTTAAAAATAAAAAGTTTGATAGCGTCTCAGTTGTATTGCCAGATTTGGAAATTACTATGAAAAGTATTTTACTTAAATCTTTATCTTTCTTAAATTTTGTAATTTTTTCAGGATTTAAATCATTAAAAAAGTAAAATTTTTTTTTAATTTTTTCACCTAGAAATTGATAAATTGCTTCTGCTCCTAAAATGGACCCCCCCATACCTATTACTACAACGGTCTTAAATTTTTTAAATTTCTTAAAATCTTTGACTTTTATATTTAATGAAAATTTTTTTTCGAAAACATTAAAAAAATTTTGTTTTTTATTTATATCGACCAAAATTTTTTTTTTTAATAAATTAAAATTATTAGACAATTTTCTTTTCAGCTCTCGACTCTTGATATTTTCAACTATAAAGTTGCTTATATTATAATTTCTTTTCACTTTCGAATTCTATCAATTATTGATTTCTCTGTGGAAGAGGAGCCGGTTTTGTTTTTAATCTGGTTATTTGACTTTAAAATCTTCTTTATTTTTTCACTCTCACTGGATTTTTCATCCACAGTTTCACTTTTTGGTGATGGAAGTTTGTCATAATCAGGTGGTAAAATTAATGGTTTTCTTTTTTTAACCAAAAATTCATCCGTTGTTTTTGTTTTTTCATTTCTTAAAACTTTTCCTGCTTTTTCAAAGTTTACACATGATGTTAAAAAAAATATTAAAAACAATTGCACAAAGAAAATATTTTTCATCTAATCGTCTTTTATAAAAAATCCTTTGATAAGAAAAGCTATAATTCCCAAAGTTATAAAAATATCAGCTAAGTTAAATGTAAACCAGTGAAAATTTCCAACATGAAAGTCAATAAAATCTGGAACAGCTTTAAATATTAATCTATCATAAAAATTACCAACTGCTCCTCCAATAATTATAGAGAGAATGGTTTTATCAATTTTATCTGACTTAAAAAAGTAAAGTGCTAAAAAAAAGATTACAAAAAATATAAGTAGTGTTATTGAATTATAAACATAGGGTGCCTTAGAATTGAATAAACCAAATCCTATACCTGTATTCCAGATAAGATCAAAATTCACAAAATCATTTAAATAAAGAATGTTATTACTATAATTGTTTAATATTTCATTTTTAGAGTACCTATCAATGATAAAAAGTAGAGTTATGATTATGAAAAAATAAAAATTTTCTTTTTTAAAAAAACCTTTTTTTATATTTTGAAAATTTTTCAAAATAGTTTCTCCCTCACTAATTTAGAGCACCTTGTACATTTCTTATCTAAAATTTTCCAACATCTTTCACATTTTTGTCCTTGGGCTTTTTTTACCTCAATCTTAATTTCATCATCATTAGATAATTCTTTCTCTGCTTTAGAGACAATAAAATAATCTGCTAAATCTAAATTATCAAGAAGGTCAAATTTATCTTTTTTCAAAATTAATTTAATTTCAGCTTCTAAACTTGATCCAATCTCTTTACTAGCTCTCTTTTCCTCTATAGCAATATTTGCCTCTTGTTTAATTTTAAATAATTTCGACCATTTTTCTTCTAAATAATTATTCTCCCAGCTAGGTGGAATTTTTATAAAAGAATTTTCATGAATGCTTTCATTTTTATCTTTAGTCACTAAGCTATAAATCTCCTCGGTAGTAAAAACTAAAATAGGGGCAAACCACTTTAATAAACTCTCTAAAATTATATTCAGAACAATTACGCAGTCTTTTCTTTTTTTTGAATTTAAACTATCACAGTAAAGAACGTCTTTTCTAATATCAAAATAAAAGGAAGAGAGATCAAGCGTACAAAAATTCAATAGTTCTTTGTATAATTTATGAAAATTGTAATTTTTTAAATTTTCATTGAAAGATCTATTAATTGAAAAAAGTTTATGCAAAATAAATTGCTCTAATTCATCAAATTCACTTAACTTAATTTTTTCAAGTTTTTGTTTTTCAAAATTGTCTTTTAAGTTCCCAAGCACAAATCTAAAGGTGTTTCTAATTTTTCTATAGGATTCTGCATGTTGTATTAAGATATTTTTGTCTATCCTCAAGTCCTCGGCATAATCAGAAGCTGAGGCCCAAACTCTAAGTATGTCTGCACCATAATTCTTTAGTATATCTTCGGGAGAGATAACGTTGCCCGTTGATTTGGACATTTTCATACCTTTGCCGTCAACGACGAAACCATGCGAGAGGATACTTTTAAATGGAGCTTTACCTCTAGTCCCACATGACTCTAGCAAAGAAGAGTGAAACCAACCTCTGTGCTGATCAGATCCCTCTAAATACATATCTGCAGGCCATTTCAAATCTTTTCTTTTCTCTAAAACAAAACTATGTGTTGAGCCACTATC
>MDTD01173641.1_pt1 | contig 12925 bp, 13 predicted proteins | sample 811221 | NCBI WGS metagenome assembly MDTD01 (sample SAMN05326646, study PRJNA326480) | marine metagenome | isolation source: seawater | place: Pacific Ocean: South West | collected 2011 | reverse complement strand
CGGTCTGGGTCCCCACGGTATTCACCAAGAACCGGGACCGGCTAACGCCCCCGGCGCCTGCACCGAACGCGCCAAGAGGCAGCGCGTTCGCGTGACGCAGCCGTGATGCAGGGACAGCGCTCCGGATCGGGGACTATTTCAGCGGCCTGCCAGGCCACCTTCTCCAACAACACCTTCGCCTTCCCCTCCATCACCAACCGCGCATCCTGCAGTGGCTTCGACCGGGCGACCGCCGTGATTTCCTGCACGAAGTCGAAGACGCTCTCGGGCGGGCGGCCTTCCTCGGCCAGCATCGTCTCGACGATCCGCCCCGCCTCCGCCTTCGAGAACCCGCGCTTGCGTGAGGCAAGTCCTGACGATCCTGGTCAGACCGCGCGACGATTTTCTCGCGCGCCGGGCGGATACCGTCGATGACGCGCGTGGGGAGGGGCCGAAAGGGCACCCCCCCTCACCCGATCGCCGCCGCCTTCACGTCCTCGTCGATGAAGGGGACGTATTGGGCGAAGTTGTCGGCGAACATCTGCACGAGTTTCGCCGCCTGCGCGTCATAGGCTTCCGGGTCGTCCCAGGTGCGGCGGGGGTCGAGCAGGACCTCGGCCACGCCGGGCACGGAGACCGGCACGTCGAAGCCGAAATTCGCGTCCTTGCGGAACTCCACCTCGCCGAGCGAGCCGTCGAGCGCCGCGGTCAGCAGCGCGCGGGTGGCCTTGATCGGCATGCGCGAGCCGGTGCCGTAGGCCCCGCCCGTCCAGCCGGTATTGACCAGCCAGCAGGTCGCGCCATGGCGGGCGATCTTTTCCTTGAGCAGGTTGCCGTAGACCTCGGGGCGGCGCGGCATGAAGGGCGCGCCGAAGCAGGTGGAGAAGGTGGGCTCGGGCTCGGTCACGCCGCGCTCGGTGCCCGCCACCTTGGAGGTGAAGCCCGACAGGAAGTGATACATCGCCTGCGCGGGCGTCAGCCGCGCGATGGGCGGCAGCACGCCGAAGGCGTCGCAGGTCAGCATGATGATGTTCTTGGGATGCCCGCCAAGCGCCGTCTCTGAGGCGTTGGAGATGTAGTGCAGCGGATAGGCGCAGCGCATGTTCGCGGTGAGGCTGTCATCGGCGAAATCGAGCTCCAGCGTCTCGGGATCGTAGACCATGTTCTCCACCACCGTGCCGAATTTCGACGTGGTGGCGTATATCTCGGGCTCGGCATCGGGATCGAGGTTGATCGTCTTGGCATAGCAGCCGCCCTCGAAGTTGAAGGTGCCGCGATCGGACCAGCCATGCTCGTCATCGCCGATGAGCGTGCGCGCGGGATCGGCCGAGAGCGTGGTCTTGCCGGTCCCCGAGAGGCCGAAGAACACGGCCGTGTCCACCGGGTTGCCCTCGGCATGGTTGGCCGAGCAATGCATCGGCATGATGCCCTTTTCCGGCAGCAGGTAGTTGAGCAGGGTGAAGATCGATTTCTTGTTCTCGCCCGCATATTCGGTGCCGCCCACAAGGATCAGCTTGCGGTCGAAGTTCATCGCGATCACCGTCTCGCTGCGGCAGTCGTGCCGCTCGGGGTCGGCGCGGAAGCCGGGGCAGTTGATCAGCGTGAAATCGGCGGTGAAGCTGTCGAGCGCGGCGCGCTCGGGGCGGCGCAGCATGGTGCGGTTGAACAGGCTGTGCCAGGCCAGTTCGGAGATCATGCGCACGTTGATCGCGTGCTTGGGATCGGCCCCGCCGACGAGATCCTGCACGAAATACTCGCCGTCCTTCATGTAGGCCAGCATGTCGGCATGAAGCGCGTCGAAGCCCGCAGGCGACATGGCGGCGTTGTTTTCCCACCAGATCGCGTTTTCGACCGAGGGGGTGCGCACGATATGCTTGTCCCTGGGCGAGCGCCCGGTGAACTTGCCTGTGGAGACGAGGAAGGCCCCGCCAAGGCCGAGCCTGCCCTCGCCGCGCTTGAGCGCGGCCTCGATCAGCGCCGGTTCGAGCAGGTTGTAATGCACCGTGCCCAGCCCGGTGATGCCCTGATGCTCCAGCCGGAAATCCGGATTGACCCGTCCGATTGTCATCCTGTCATGCTCCTTGCGATCACAGCACGCCCCGGCGCGCCTGGAAAAGCAGGGGCCGGACCGGCCCCGGTCGGGCGCAACACCCGGCTGCGGCCTCTTAACATGACGGTTTCACGAAATGACAGGGCGCTTTCGCGCAGTTAGCGCAATCAGCGGCAAGTTAGCGCAACCACCCCGTTTCCGGCCGCGACGGAACCCCTTCGGAGGGCGCGCCTCGGGACCGTTCAGTCCCTGGCAAGGAATTCATGGCCCAATCAGAAGGGGAAACCCCGGCTGATTCGCAGTTTTGGATTGCGAAGTGAGGCGAAAAAGGCGCATAGTGAGGAAAAAAATCTGCAGGCAGCAAGAGCAGCATAAGGAAAACCCAATGTCCAGGATCGCCCTTGTGGACGATGATCGGAATATTCTGACATCCGTCTCGATGACGCTCGAGGCCGAAGGCTTCGAGGTGGAAACCTACAATGATGGCCAGCAGGCGTTTGATGCCTTCGCCAAGAGACTGCCCGACATGGCGGTGCTCGACATCAAGATGCCGCGCATGGACGGCATGGACCTGTTGCAGCGGCTGCGGCAGAAGACGCAGATGCCGGTGATCTTCCTGACCTCCAAGGATGACGAGATCGACGAGGTGCTCGGGCTGCGCATGGGGGCGGATGATTACGTGAAAAAGCCGTTCTCCCAACGGCTTCTGGTCGAGCGCATCCGCGCGCTTCTGCGCCGTCAGGAGGCGGCGGCGGGCGGGGCCGTGCCCGAGGGCGACGAGCACAAGGTGATCGAGCGGGGCGATCTGCGGATGGATCCGCTGCGCCATTCGGTGACATGGAAGGGGCAGGACGTGTCGCTCACCGTCACGGAATTCCTGCTCCTGCAGGCGCTCGCGCAGCGGCCCGGCTTCGTCAAGAGCCGCGATCAGCTGATGGACGTGGCCTATGACGATCAGGTCTATGTCGACGACCGCACCATCGACAGCCACATCAAGCGCCTGCGCAAGAAACTGCGGATGGTCGATCCCGAATTCTCGGCCATCGAAACGCTCTACGGGATCGGGTATCGTTACAACGAGGAATGATGGCCCTTGCCGAGGGGATAGAGGTGCGTGACCTGACGCCGCGAAAGGAGGGCGATCTTGTCCTCGGGGAGGATTTCGTCGCCCCCGATCGTATCGAGGACAGCGAGATCACCGCGCGGCGCGCGCGGCGCGGCTGGCTGTCTCTGCGCGGCTCGCCGCTGACGCGCAAGATCGTGACCTTCAACCTGATCGCGCTCAACGTGCTCGTGGTGGGCATTCTCTACCTCACCGGATCGCAGACATCGCTCGTCCAGCACAATATCGACAGCCTGCGCGAACGCGCGGCTCTTACGGCCGATGTGGTGGCCGCGCGGCTGCCGCAGACGGCGCCGGTCAACCTCGCAACCGGCGACGGGATCGACGTGGCCGACACGCTCGACCGGCTCGCGGTGCGCGAGGGCACGGAGGTGTTTCTCTTCGATGCCGAGGGGCGTCTTGTGGGACGCAAGCCCGGCGATCTGCCGCGGTTGCAGAGCCTGGGCAGCCTGCCGGAGACGCCGCTCACGGATCTGATGACCCGGCTCTGGACCACGGTCTCGGCCCCTTTCGCCACGTCTTCGGAGAAAGATGCGACCGAGCTTCTCGACAAGACCCTGCGCGAAATGGCCGCCGCCTCGCTCGGCGAGGGGGCGCAGGTCCGGATCGGGCAGGGCAGGGAGGGGGCGATCCTCGCGGCAAGCGCGCCGGTGATGCGCGCGGACCGTCCGGTCGCGGTGATCGCGCTGGCCGATACCTCGGGAGAGGTCGGCCGCCTTGCCGCGGCCGAGCGCGAGCGCGTGCTTCAGATGTTCCTCATCGCAACGCTGATCTCGGTGGGGCTGAGCCTCGTTCTGGCCTCGACCATCTCGAACCCGCTGGCCGATCTGGCCGCCGCCGCCGAGATCGGGCGGGAGCGCAACCGCGGGCGCGGCGCGGGCGGGCGGATCCGCATTCCCGATCTTACCGCGCGGCCCGACGAGATCGGCAGGCTCTCGGCGGCGCTGCGCGGCATGGTCGGCGCGCTCTACAGCCGGATCGAGAGCAACGAGCAGTTCGCCGCCGACGTGGCCCATGAAATCAAGAACCCGCTCGCGAGCCTGCGCTCGGCGGTGGGCACCATGCGCATCGCCAAGCGCGAGGACCAGCGCGAGCGCCTGCTCGAGGTGATCGAGCACGATGTGCGCCGTCTCGACCGGCTGGTGAGCGACATTTCCAACGCCTCGCGGCTCGACAGCGAACTGGTGCGCGAAACCCAGGAGCCGTTCGACCTCCTGGCGCTGCTGCGCAACCTCTCCGCCTATCTCGGCGAGGAGGCCGAGAAGAAGGGGATCGAGTTCATCACCGATTTCCCGCTCGAGCCGGTCGTGATCACCGGGCTCGAGGCGCGGCTGGCGCAGGTCTTCGTCAATCTCATCACCAATGCCATCAGCTTCTGCGACGAGGGCGACGCAATCCGCGTCTGGGCCCGCCGCCGCGCCAACCGCGTGCTTGTCGTGGTCGAGGATACCGGCCCGGGGATCCCGCCCGAGGCGCTGGAAAAGATCTTCCAGCGCTTCTATTCGCAGCGCCCGGAGGGCGATTTCGGCAACAATTCCGGGCTCGGCCTTGCCATTTCCAAGCAGATCGTGGAGGCGCATGAGGGGGTGATCTGGGCCGAGAACATCCGCCCGACCCAGGCCGATGCCACCTCCGAGCCGCTGGGCGCGCGGTTCGTGGTGGGTCTGCCGGTCTGAGCGATGACAGAGCCCCGCGCGGCCCCCGGCGAGGTGGTTCACGCCAGCTGCGTGGCACTCGGGGGGCGGGCGGTGCTCATCCGGGGCGCGTCGGGGCGGGGCAAGTCCGGTCTCGCGTTGCGGCTCCTGGCCCTGGGCGCGGATCTGGTGGCCGATGACCGGACGCGGATCTGGCGGGCGGGCGGCCGGGTCATGGCCGACGCGCCCGACACGATCCGCGGCCTGATCGAAGCGCGCGGCTTCGGCATTCTGCGGCTGCCCGCCGCGGGGCCCACGGCGCTCTCGCTGGTGGTCGATCTCGACCGGGAGACCGCCGAGCGCCTGCCCCCGCGCCGAACGACCGGCCTGGCCGGGCGGGCGCTGCCGCTGGTGGCATACGCGCCGCATCCGCATTTTCCGGCGGCGATCCTGCTCTATCTCAAGGGGGCGTCCCTGACCTGAAACCAAGCGTGACCGACATGCCGCAACCCGTCCAGACCGAAGAGCGAGCGCCCCCGCTCGTGCTGGTGACCGGCCCTTCGGGTGCCGGGCGCAGCACGGCCATTCACACGCTCGAGGATCTGGGCTTCGAGGCGATCGACAACCTGCCGCTCACGCTCTTGCCGCGGCTGCTCGACGGGCCCGAGCGCGACCGTCCGCTCGCGCTCGGGATCGATGTGCGCAACCGGGATTTCTCGACCCAGGCGCTGATCGAGCTGATCGATGGCGGGGCCTTCGTGGCCCCCGGTGTCCTGCAGGTGCTCTATCTCGATTGCCGGGCGGAGGTGCTGATGCGGCGCTATTCCGAGACCAGGCGGCGTCATCCGCTGGCCCCGACGCTGAGCCCGGAGGTGGGGATCGCACAGGAGATGGACCTGCTCGGCCCGATCCGGGCGCGGGCCGATGTCATGATCGACACCTCCGAGTTGACACCGCATGACCTGCGCGCGGAACTGGCGCGCTGGTTCGCCCCCGAGGGGGCGGGACGGCTCGCGGTCTCCGTGCAGTCCTTTTCCTACAAGCGCGGGTTGCCGCGCGGGCTGGACATGGTCTTCGATTGTCGCTTTCTGCGCAACCCGCACTGGGTGGCGGACCTGCGCGCGCGCGACGGGCGCGATCCGCAGATCCGCGCCCATGTCGCGGGCGATCCGCGCTTCGCGGAGTTCAGCCAGAGGCTCGGGGCGCTGCTCGACCTGGTGCTGCCCGCCCATGAGGAAGAGGGCAAGGCCTATCTTGCCATCGGCCTGGGCTGCACCGGCGGGCGGCACCGCAGCGTGGCGGTGGCGGAAATGGTGACGGCGAGGCTTGCGGAGCAGGGCTGGCCGGTGTCAATAAGGCACCGGGAACTGGAGCGGCGCGAGCCGGGGGGTGGACGGTCATGATCGGCATCGTGATCGTGGCGCATGGCGGGCTGGCCCGCGAATATCTGAGGGCGGTCGAGCATGTGGTCGGCGCGCAGAGCGGCATTCTGGCCGTGGCGGTAGAAGGCGATCACGACCGCGCGGACAAGCAGGACGAGATCTGCGCGGCTGCCGATGCGGTCGATACCGGGGACGGGGTGGTGGTGGTGACGGACATCTTCGGCGGCTCGCCCTCGAATCTGTCGCTGCGCGCCTGCCGTCCCGAGAACCGCCGGATCCTCTACGGCGCGAATCTGCCGATGCTGATCAAGCTGGCAAAGAGCCGTCACCGTCCGGTGCCCGAGGCTGTACGCGCCGCACTCGAAGCGGGGCGCAAGTATATCGACAGCCGCAATGTCTCGGCAGAGTGAGGACCGTCATCATGGGTGAGAGCACGCGGCACCGTCTCGAGATCATCAACGAAAAGGGGCTGCATGCGCGCGCCGCCGCCAAGTTCGTCGAGGTGGTCGAGGGGTTCGACGCGCAGGTAGAGGTGCATCACGGTGGGCAATCGGCCGCGGGCGACAGCATCATGGGGCTTTTGATGTTGGCAGCCGCCAAGGGAAGCACTATTGACGTCGAAATCGCGGGGGCCGACGCCGAACCGCTTGCCAAGGCCCTGGCGGCGCTGGTGGCCGACCGCTTCGGCGAGGGGATGTAGGCCGCGCGCCCTGACAGAACGGAACGGGACGGACCGAGTGAGCACCAAGGCGCAGCCAAAGCTGGGCGAGGAAGCGGGCGGTGAGGTTGTCTTCACCAAATATGACCGCCGCAGCCTGACCTATGCCAACAGTTTCGACAGCTCGGCCACGGCCACGATCATCCGCGCGATGGAATGGGTCACCGGCAAGCTGACCATCCTGCGCATGATCCGCGCCTTCGAGAAGCGCGGCGCGCCCACGGGGCAGGCGTTCTGGCGGGCGGCGCTCGACACGATGGGGATCCCGCTGCTCACGCCCGACGAGCAGATCGCCAACATCCCGCTCGAGGGGCCGGTGGTGGTGGTGGCGAACCATCCGCACGGTCTGGTGGACGGGATGATCCTGGCCGATCTGATCGGGCGGCGGCGGACCGATTACAAGATCCTGACGCGCGCGCTGCTGACCGGCATCGACGAGGTGGCCGCCTCCTACATGATCCCGGTGCCCTTCCCGCATGACCCGGACGCGCAGCGCAAATCGGTGGAGATGCGCGCCAAGGCCATGGCGCATCTGCGCGAGGGGGGCGTGATCAGCGTCTTTCCCTCGGGGGTGGTGGCCTCCTCGGACACGCTCTTCGGCCCGGTGATCGAGCGCGAATGGGCGGTCTTCACCGCGCAGATGATCCGGCGGTCGGGCGCGCAGGTGGTGCCGGTGTTCTTTCCCGGTGCCAATTCGCGCTGGTATCAGATGGCCAACCGCATCTCGGCGACGCTGCGCCAGGGGCTCCTGCTGCACGAGGTGGTGCGCAGCTGCAACCGCCCGCAGAAGCCGGTGGTGGGCGCGCCCGTCCCCGTCGAGCGCATGGCGATGCTCGAAAGCGATCCGCGCGGCTTCATGCAGTGGTTGCGGGCGCATACGCTGTCGCTGGGAGACGGGCGGGGGTAGGGCGCGCGTCGGGGGCTGGCCCCCTTGCGCGGAACATAGGTGCCGCAAGGCACCGCCGGGCCGCCCCCCGGCCCGTCGATCCGCGGCTCCAGCCCCCCCCCGCGTCAGGTAAACCGGTTGTCGCGGGGAAAGCCGCGCGGGGCCATGCGGCCCGCGCTCGCGCGTTTGCCCAGCCATTCGGTGAGATCGCTCTGGGTCCTCGTGCGCCCGGCCGGGTCGCGCCAGCTCAGCCCCTCGGCCAGCGTGAAGGTGGTCGCGTCCGACAGCCCGCCATCCTTGAACTTCTGAAGCCGCACCCCCTTGCCCCGGCCCAGTTCCGGCAGCTCGTCCAGGGGGAAGACCAGCAGCTTGCGGTTCTCGCCCACGCAGGCGACGTGATCGCCGGTGACGGGGCGGCAGACCTGCGCGCGGGCGGGTGCGCGGAGGTTGAGCACCTGCCTGCCCGCGCGGGTCTGGGCCAGCACCTCTTGCTCGGGCACCACGAAACCGTCGCCGGCGGAGGAGGCCACCAGAAGCTTGCCGCCCGGGCGGTGTATGAAGAGGGTCACGATCTCGGCCTCGTTGGGCAGGTCGACCATCAGGCGCAAGGGCTCGCCCATGCCGCGACCGCCGGGCAGGTTCGCGGCCGAGAGCGTGTAGAACCGCCCGTTCGTGCCGAAGACCAGGAGCCGGTCGGTGGTCTCGGCGTGGAAGGTGAAGCGCGGGCCGTCGCCATCCTTGAACTTGAGCTCGCGGGTGAGGTCGATATGGCCGGTCATGGCGCGGATCCAGCCCATGCGGGAGCACACGACCGTGATGGGCTCTCGCTCGATCATCGCCTCGAGCGGGACCTCCTCGATCGCGGCGGCGTCTGCAAAGGTGGTGCGGCGGGCGCCGATGGGGTGGGTCTTGCCGAAGGTCTTCCTGACCGCGCGCAGCTCGTCGGCGATGGCGGCCCATTGCCGGGCGGGATCGTCAAGCAGATCCTCGAGCCCGGCGCGCTCGGCCATGAGCGCATCGCGTTCGGCGCGCAGCTCCATCTCCTCGAGCCGGCGCAAGCTGCGCAGGCGCATGTTGAGGATCGCCTCGGCCTGCAACTCCGAAAGCCCGTCCTCGCCCCCGGGCGCGGGGGGCACGTAATCGGCCTCGGAGGTGGCGCGGGCAAAGCTCCGTCCCCAGTCCTCGCGCATCAGCGCGGCCTTGGGATCCTCGTCATAGCGGATGATGTCGATCACGCGGTCGAGGTTGAGGAAGGCCACGATCAGACCCTCGAGCACCTCGAGCCGGTGGTCGATCTTCTCCATCCGGTGACGCGAGCGGCGCAGAAGCACCTCCTGCCGGAAGTCGAGGAAGGCGCGCAGCACCTCCTTGAGCGAGCAGACCTTTGGCGTCACCCCGTCGATCAGCACGTTCATGTTGAGCGAGAAGCGGACCTCCAGATCGGAGTTGCGGAACATCATCCCCATGAGCATGTCCGGATCGACATTGCGCGAGCGCGGCTCGAGCACGAGGCGGATGTCCTCGGCGCTCTCGTCGCGGACATCGGCAAGGATCGGCACCTTGCGCGTCTGGATCAGCTCGGCGATGCGCTCGATCAGGCGCGATTTCTGGACCTGATAGGGGATCTCGGTGATCACGATCTGCCAGCCGCCGCGTCCCAGATCCTCGACCTGCCAGCGGGCGCGCAGCCGGAAGCTGCCGCGCCCGGTGCGATAGGCCTCGGCGATGTTCTCGCGCGGCTCGACGATGACGCCGCCGGTGGGGAAATCGGGGCCGGGGATGTGGCCCATCAGGGTCTCGTCGCGGGCGTCGGGGGATTTGATCAGGTGCAGGCAGGCCTCCACAAGCTCGCCGATATTGTGCGGCGGGATGTTGGTGGCCATGCCCACGGCAATCCCCGAGGAGCCATTGGCCAGCAGGTTGGGGAAGGCGGCCGGAAGCACGACCGGCTCGCGCAGGGTGCCGTCGTAATTGTCGCGGAAATCGACGGCATCCTCGGCCAGCCCCTCGAGCAGCGCCTCGGCGAAGACGGTGAGACGCGCCTCGGTGTAGCGGCTGGCGGCCGGGTTGTCGCCGTCGATATTGCCGAAATTTCCCTGCCCGTCCACGAGCGGGTAGCGCACCGCGAAATCCTGCGCGAGCCGCGCCATGGCATCGTAGATCGCGGCATCGCCGTGGGGATGATAGTTGCCCATCACGTCGCCCGAGATCTTGGCGGATTTGCGGAACCCCCCGGTGCTGGTCAGCCGCAATTCGCGCATCGCGTAGAGGATGCGGCGATGCACGGGCTTGAGCCCGTCGCGCGCATCCGGCAGCGCGCGGTGCATGATCGTGGAGAGCGCATAGGTCAGGTACCGCTCGCCGATGGCACGGCGCAGCGGTTCGGCCAGCGCCTCGGGCCGCATGTTGGGGTCGTCGAGAAGATCGCTCATGGATGTTGTGATAACGGCGCGGGGGGCGGGCGTAAAGCGCCCTTGAGGGCGATTTTCCGTTCATGCGTCGGCCCGAATCGGATACCCTGCGTCATCTGCCAGGGAAGTAATTTTGTCGTGAAGTGAGTTGGGGGGCGTGATGTGGCGCTTCATGCCGGTTTCATTCGCATTTCTGGGATGGGCTTTTTACGAGATGAGCGGCGGGGCCGATTACAGGCCCGCCCCGAACTCCATCCAGGCGCGCGCTCTGATCGAAGACAAACATCCCGTGGCGCGGCCCGCGCGGCCCAACGTGATCCGGTTGTCCGACACGCCCCGGCAAGCAGGGATCAGCGAGGCCGCGACCACCCTGGAAGAAGCCGCCACGGGCCGCGCGCCGATAGTGCTGGCCTCCGCCCGGCCTTCCGATCCGCGCTTCCTCGTGCCCACGGTGGTGGCGCAAGCGCCCGCGCCGGTCGCGCGGGTTTCGCGCGTGCCCGATGTCTCGTCCGCGCCGGAGATCGCAGCGGTAGAGGACCGTCGGCACGTGACCGCCAGCGCGGTCAACCTGCGCGGCGGGCCCGGCACATTCTATGGCTTTCTCGCTCGCCTTGTGCGCGGGGACGAGGTTGTGGTGCTGCGCGATCCGGGCGATGGCTGGGTCAGGCTGCGGGTGGCCGGAACGGGGCGCGTCGGATGGGTGGCCGCGCGGTTCCCGGCGGTGGCGAACTGAGCTTGCAACCCGTGCGTGCCCGCGCCAAGAAGGCGGGCATGAACGAACGAACGATCCTGATCAGCGGCTGTTCCTCGGGCATCGGCCTTGATGCCGCGCGCAGCTTGCGCGCGCGCGGCTGGCGCGTCTTTGCCTCCTGCCGCAAGGAGGCCGATTGCGAGCGCCTGCGCGGCGAGGGATTCGAGAGCCCGCGCCTCGATTACGAGGACGAGGCGAGCATCGCGGCGGCGCTTGCCGAGGTGCTGAGCGCCACGGGCGGCCGGCTTGATGCGCTCTTCAACAACGGGGCCTATGCCATTCCCGGCCCGGTCGAGGACATACCGACCGAGGCGCTGCGCACGATCTTTCAGGCCAATTTCATCGGCTGGCACGATCTGACGCGGCGCGTCATTCCGGTGATGCGCGCGCAGGGGCATGGCCGCATCGTGCAGTGCTCCTCGGTGCTGGGACTGGTGGCGATGAAGTGGCGCGGAGCCTATGTGGCGACGAAATTTGCGCTGGAAGGGCTGAGCGATGCCATGCGGCTGGAGCTTGCGGGGACGGGGATCGAGGTGGTTATCGTCGATCCGGGGCCGATCGACACGCCGTTTCGCCAGAACGCGATCGCGCAGTTCGAGAAATGGATCGACTGGCAAAACTCGGCGCGTGTGGCGGAGTATCGTGAGAGTTTGCTGGACCAGCTTTACAAAGGTGGCAGCAAGGGGCCGCAATGGCCCGCCTCTGCGGTGACGGCAAAGCTTGTTCACGCGCTCGAGTCATCACGTCCGCGGGCGCGCTACTATGTCACGACACCCACCTACCTCATGGGCGCGCTCCGGCGGGTCCTGCCGACGCGGGCGCTTGACTGGGTGCTCTCGAAGGGCTGATCCTTGCCCGGCGCGTGGCGGCGGATTTTGCGGTTCGCTTTTGCGGCGCGCTGGTCTAGATAAAGCGACTGCGCGCGGCAGACAGGAGACGACATGCTCAGCGATCCATTCTTTCTTCTGGTGGCGGCGGGTTGCCTCGTGACGGCCGCGATCCTCATCCGGGGGGTGCTGACCTTTGGCCGGGAGGGCGTGGAGAACGCGCGCCGCTCCAACCGGCTGATGTGGTGGCGGATCATCGCGCAGTTCGTGGCCGTGCTGCTGATCCTGCTTTTCGTCTTCGTCCGCAGGCAGGGAGGCTGACGGAATGGTGGTGCTCAACAAGATCTACACGCGCACGGGCGACGCGGGCGAGACCGCGCTCGGCAACGGGGTGCGGGTGGCCAAGCATTCCGCGCGCGTCACCGCCTATGGCACGGTGGACGAGCTCAACGCGACGCTGGGGCTGGCGCGGCTTCATGCCGGGGACGAGACCGACGCGGCGCTGGCGCGGATCCAGAACGACCTGTTCGATCTGGGGGCCGATCTGTGCCGGCCCGAGATGGAGAAGGACGCCGAGGCCGAGTATTCGCCCTTGCGCATGGTGCCCGCGCAGGTGGAGCGGCTGGAGGCCGAGATCGACGCGATGAACGCCCATCTCGAGCCGCTGCGCAGCTTCATCCTGCCCGGCGGCAGCGCGCTTGCCGCGCATCTGCACCTGTGCCGCACCGTGGCGCGACGGGCCGAGCGGATGGTGGTGGAACTGGCGGCGCTCGAATCCGTCAACGAGGCGGCGATCCGCTATCTCAACCGGCTGAGCGACTGGATGTTCGTGGCGGCAAGGATGGCCAATGACGGCGGGCGGGCGGACGTGCTCTGGGTTCCGGGTGCGAACCGCTGACACATTCTGGTAGCGATCCGGGGGCAGACGCCGCGAAAACGTGGCGTCCCCGGACCGGACCGTGACGATTTTACCCTGTTTTCCCCGCGCCCGAGCCGGTATCAACGCGCGGGAGAGTCAAGCCGGGGGGCGCGCCGCCCCCCATCACTGAAAGGGAGACCGTGCCGATGAAGGTGCTCGTGCCTGTCAAGCGCGTGATCGACTACAACGTGAAAGTCCGTGTCAAGGCGGATGGCAGCGGGGTCGATCTTGCGAATGTGAAGATG
>MDTD01140525.1_pt1 | contig 12925 bp, 10 predicted proteins | sample 811221 | NCBI WGS metagenome assembly MDTD01 (sample SAMN05326646, study PRJNA326480) | marine metagenome | isolation source: seawater | place: Pacific Ocean: South West | collected 2011 | reverse complement strand
TCCATTAAATGTCTCAACTTCATTGTAGTATCCCAGATGATATTTTACGTCACCATCACCTTTGGATGTGGTGGCCCCCATCCCCTCGAATTCTGCCATGACCTGTTCATGGGGTTTACCAAGAACATTTGTTAGTACGTTCAGACGGCCCCGATGAGCCATTCCCAGAATAACCTCTTTGGCACCCAACGATGCCAGTTCATCCAAAGCTGCATGTAACATAGGTACCATAGAATCCAATCCCTCAAGGCTGAATCTCTTCTGACCCACATATTTACGGTGAAGGAAACTTTCAAAAGCATCAGCGGAAAACAGATGCCTGAAGATCCAACTTCTTTGCTTCTCATCAAGACTGTCAGTCGCAGCATCTATCTCTACTTCCTTTTGAAGCCATCGATACTCATCTACATCTTTAACAATTCCAACGTATTCAACAGCCAGAGTAGAACAATAAGCGTCGTCACACTGAGCGATAATCTCCTGCAAGCTTTTGCGTTCAGACCCAGGCAGGTTACCAGTATGAAACTCTTGCTCTAGATGGGTTTCATTTAAACCGTGCTCTGTAATACTTAAGAAGCGTGAAGGTTCTGGAATATCCAGCGGATTAATTCTAGCTTGCAAATGGCCATATTTTCGATAGGCACTAATTAATTCATAAACTCTCTCTTGAGTGTCGCCCTCACTTGATTGAGTACCCTCTACAAAAGAGTGCTCCATATCATACAAAAACTCTTGAGGTACTGTCCGACTTACTGCTCCACTTTTAACATCCACATTTATGGTTGTACGTGCCATATCGAATCCGGTGAAGAAGTGCCTCAGGCTGTCATCAACGCTATTCGGATCCTGCTTGTAATTCTCATACATTTCTTCGAAGTACTGCAGATTTGATCGCTGAAAAAAACTTTCTGAACTCATTATTTTTCCCCTATTTAAGCCCAATTTCAGCCAAACGTTGATTCAAGAATTCGTCGGCGGTAATATCAGGATAAAGTGCTGGTTTGTCTACTGATTGACAGCTTTTCAAGCAGGTCAGAACGGCATCCGGTCTTGGATGAACAAAATAAGGCATACTATATCTTTTACTTCGTATCTGGTCAGGGTTTACTACTCGATGGGTAGTCGCCGGAATTACTTCGTTGGTTATTCGTGCAAGCATATCACCACTATCCACAACAAGATAACCCGATTGTCCATGAACTTGCATCCAAGTCCCATCATGCCGCAAAAGCTCCAAACCAGGAGCAGTACTCTCGCACAAAATAGTGATTAAATTGATATCCTCATGAGCCGCGGCTCTAATTGCAGCAGGATGTACATCCTCTGGAATCTCAGGATAGTGAATTGTACGTAATATTGAATTACCATCTACAACCAGGTAATCAAAATAGTTTTCTTCTTCACCTAGATAAAGAGCCAAAGCTCTCAAAAGATGAATTGCCAATTGATCAAGTTGTATCATTAAATTTAGCGCCGAAGTTTTATAGCCAGGTACCTCATCTATCCAGATATTAGGACGATAAATCCCATACAAATCATGGCCTTTTTGCACCTCACGACCAACATGCCAGAATTCCTTCAAGTCAGGTTGATCGCTATCTTTGGCATGTTCCTTACCGAAAGAGGTAAAGCCTCGCTGACCCATATACCCAGGAATTTCGTACTTATTTTTTGTACTCGCATTAAGGTCAAAAAACTGCTTCATATGAGCATAGTTTTGCTCTATTAGAGCTTGATCAACCCCGTGCTCGCCAATTGCAAAAAAGCCAAATTCTCGAAGACTTTCGCCCATCTCCCTGACAAAATTATTTCGTGAGCTAGAATTCTTAGTCAGAAAGTCGCTAAGTTTGAGAATCGCTATATTTTTTTCTTGGCTCATCGAAATCCGTTCCTTTCATTCGAGAACATACTCGTACCCGTTTTTATAGCTTGAAACCACCGTGCAGTAATTCATTTTGCGCAGAACTTTGATACGTCTTCGAGACAAAGTTAAAATTGCGCGAACAACCATTCTAAGGGATACTAGAACCATGCGCCCAAGGCTTGGAGTATAGCAAATTCCAAAGGCAGAGAAAACTGACTTATCTAGCAATCCTGTGCCAAACTGCATTGTGTGACCAAAGCAGTCCTAATTTCTACTCTTTTTGACACAGTAGTGCAATAATAATGTCCCCTGAGAATTCAGTTGATTAGCACTAATTAGGCGCAACTCAACATCTAGGTCTTGAACACCAGAGGATATCCAAGAAAGTCCTGTACCAAAAATCAATGGTTCAACTGTAAGATAGATTTCATCTACCCACCCACGGTTTATGAAGTAGCGATAAATCTCTGGACCTCCCAAAATCGCAACAGATTTTTTAGGGAAACTAAAATTCTCAGCAACCCAGGTTTCCATTTCGACCAGTTCAGGATTTACATAACTGAGAATCGGATTACCATACCTTGGTTCAAGTATTTCGCTAGCTGGGGGTAATGTTCTGGTGAAGATCAAACAATTCCGTTGACTCATCATAGTTTCAGCCAGTTCGTAGGATTTACGCCCCATAATGCACAAGTCGCACTGATCAAGAAACTCGCCTAGGAAAGATTTATCTTCCTTTGAAGCCCAGTCAATAATATCTACGGCTTGCCTTGCTATTATGTTGTCTAAGCTACTGACTGCTAGAATAGTAACCTTTATTCCAGGTAAAAATATCATAACTAAGATTTTAATCCTTCAAGTGAACTTTTTCATCCTGAATCTCGCTTTGATATACTCTTATTCTTAAAGACCATGTAAGGCCTTTAAAAATCAGGAGTCCAATGAAAGCTTTTTACTCGCAGCGGATTTTCATAGAAGGTGTATTCAAGCCGGGTTATCTAATTGTTAATGAGGGTAGAATTGAAGCTCTTCTACCTCAATTACCATCGAGTTTTCCAGGAGAGATTATAGACTATGGAGGGTTCACACTTCTACCTGGTTTCATTGATTGTCATGTACACGTCAATGAACCAGGACGTACGGAGTGGGAAGGCTTTGAAACTGCCACTCAATCCGCTAGCTTTGGTGGAATTACAACACTCGTGGACATGCCTCTTAACTGCTCCCCCGTCACAATTAGTGAAGAGGCACTTAGAATTAAACTCCAAGCTCTACAAGGTAAAATTCATGTTGACTGCGCCTATTGGGGTGGAGTTACCCCTGGTTCAATTAATGATTTGTCCGATCTACTAGATGCTGGCGTAATGGGCGTCAAAAGTTTTATGATCCATTCGGGATTGGACGAGTTTCCCCATGTGGGAGTGCAGCATATCAGAGAAGCAATGCCCTACCTTCAAAAGGCAGGACTTCCCTATCTAGTTCATGCTGAACTAGACAGCGGTGAAGCTACACATATTAAGATTACCAATCGCTATCAGGACTTTCTCGATAGTCGCCCCCATAGTTTTGAAACAAACGCGATCAAACATTTGATACAGCTTGCCGAAGAAACCCGCTGTCGCGTGCACGTGGTTCATTTATCTTCTGCTGAAGCAATCCCCATGATAGCTGAGGCTCGACAATCCAATATTCCATTGAGTGTTGAAACCTGTCCCCATTATCTTTGCCTAGAGGCCGAAGCGATTGATGATGGTCAAACAGTTTTTAAGTGCTGTCCACCAATCCGCGAGCATAGTAATCGTCTTGCTCTTTGGGAAGGGCTTCGACAGGGCCATATTGATATGATCGTATCGGATCATTCGCCATGCACACCAGATCTAAAACTACTTGAAGAGGGAGACCTTGATAAAGCCTGGGGAGGAATCTCCTCTTTACAATTTTCAGTATCTTTAATGCTTACAGAAGCAGTCAAACATGGCTTTGAACTTTCAGATATTATTCGATGGATGAGTGAAAATCCAGCACGTTTTCTAGGTCTAGAGCACCGCAAAGGGTTTCTCAAGCCGGGCGCAGACGCGGATATTGTTGTTTTTGACCCTAATGAAAAATACACCATTAAGCCTTCGATGATTCTACACAGAAACAAGCAAACCCCTTACGAACAATTCGAGGTGCAAGGTAAAGTCCAGGCAACCTATCTAAGAGGGCAAGCCGTCTACAAAAAAAATCAAGCTTTCATGGCACCCATTGGCAAAAGTATTTTAAGGATGACATTATGAATATACGAACATCAGAATATGACAATCGCTTTGCTCTGCGATGGATCGATTTAGCTCAAGCTAGACTTGGCGGTGAGGTACTCTACGCCACTGATGATTTTTTCGCAGAAAAAGAAAATCTAATCAAACCAGGTCGCGGAATATTCATCGAAGATAAATACACCGAAAACGGAAAATGGATGGATGGATGGGAATCTAGGCGAAAACGAGTAGAAGGTCATGATTACGCAGTTCTTAAACTGGGCTTGAGCGGAGTAATCAAAGGTTTTGACATTGACACCAATCACTTTCTTGGTAATCATCCTCCTCATGCTTCAGTGGAAGCTTGTTGCCTACCAGATAATGAAAGTCCTGATTTTCATGATGATTCGCATTGGACTGAGATCTTAAAAAAATCTGAACTGCAGCCTGGAAGCCAGAATTTTTTTGAAATCAATAATCCACAACGCTGGACTCATTTAAGACTTCATATTTACCCCGATGGTGGAGTGGCGCGCTTCAAAGTGCATGGAATTGTACAGCCTGATTGGGCAAGTGTTCCCCCAGAAGAAATCTTAGATTTCCTAGCTGTTCAGAACGGTGGAATGGCCGTGACCTGTAATGATATGTTCTTCAGCGCTAAAGAGAATCTTATTATGCCTGGTCGTGGAATAAACATGGGCGATGGTTGGGAAACACGTAGACGTCGCGAAGAGGGTAATGACTGGATCATTTTAGCTTTAGGCCATCGTTGTACTGGTGAATCAGTAATCATAGATACTGCTCATTTCAAGGGTAATTATCCTGACAGATTCGATTTATGGGGTGCAGACTTATCCAAAGCCCATCACAAAGATCTTGAATCGTACAGCTCTTGGCTGCCCGTTATTCCGCCAACCAAACTTGAAGCTGACAGTATTCTGGAATTATCTAATTTTGAAACCAAAGGCCCCTTCACCCATCTTAAAATGAATATCTATCCCGATGGAGGCGTAAGTCGTTTGCGCTTCTTTGGAAGGAAAAGCATTTGAACCTTACGCAACTAAATCTGTTAACTCAAAAACAAGCATACGAGGAGTTTTATAAATGTTGTGCTTGCCAGAGGCTTTGTAAAGAACTTAGCGAAATGAGACCTTTCAGCGATATCAAACATTTACTTTCTACTGCGGACTCACTATGGAAAAACTATGGTGAGTCAGAATTTCTTGAAGCCTTTAAGGGTCATTCAAAAATTGGAGATCTAGATAGCCTAAAGAAAAAGTACGCAAATACCCGCCAGTGGTCGCAGCAAGAACAGGCTGGCATGCAGACAGTAGACGAAAGAACTCTTTTGGAACTAATGGATCTCAATGAAGCATATGAGGATCGATTCGGTTTCATTTTCATCGTTTGTGCAACAGGTAAAACTGCGAGTGAGATGCTAACAATACTGAAGTCCAGAATTAATAACGACGCTGTTCAAGAGCTACAAATTGCTGCTGGCGAGCAAGCTAAAATCACCAAAATACGATTGGAGAAACTTCTATGAGTATAACAACTCACGTGCTAGATACTGCACTGGGCCTACCCGGTCGAGGAATACACACTATATTGGAAAGAATGACCTCCATAGATGCAGCTCATCACCAAGAAGTATGGGAATCAATTGCAGAAGGAGTTACAAATAACGATGGACGAATACCAGGCTTTATTCCAGAAAATTGTAAAATAGTATCTGGAACCTATCGCATTACCTTTTTCACCGCCGACTATTTTAAGTCAATGAAAAAAGACTGCTTTTACCCTTACGCCAGTATAGTCTTTGAAATTAACGAGCCCGAATCTCATTATCATGTGCCCCTTTTAATAAGTGGTTTCGGGTTCTCTACTTACCGAGGAAGCTAATCATGACCAGTACCTTTCAAAAATTTGATGTGAGCTCTATTGTTTCAAAACTCAATGCTGCTAACGAGCAGTTCATAAGCATTTACCCCGGAGAAAGTTCTAAGAGGCAACCGGTGCATACGGTTTATGGTGGAGCCAATCTATTCAAACATAATACAGCCGAAAAATTCGGTAAATTATCTCAGAACGCACTACTCCAATATGCTCCCAATTTCGTTGTATTAGCCCATGCACTGAGGTTACCAGGTCATAAAACACTTCCTGTGACAGAGGCAGAGATATCGCGTCTTGTAAACTCGGTAAATGAGTTTGGAGTCGACCCAAGCAACAAATCCATATGGCTTCCTTATACAGTTTATCGCCAAGTCAAAAATAAGCTTGAATCGGAAGCACTGGAAGACTTTCGTATTGATTTCGAAGACGGGTTTGGAAATCGCCCTGACGATGAGGAAGACGCCGTAGCTATCCAAGCCGCTCGAGAAGTTGCTCTTGGAATGGAGAATAATGCTCTACCTCCATTCATTGGAATTCGAATCAAACCATTCAATCGAGAAGCTACTGACCGTGGCGTAAGAACGCTCGATTTATTCGTAACTACTTTATCAGAACTAACCAATGGAAAACTACCTGAAAACTTTGTGGTGACTCTACCTAAGGTTGAAATACCAGAGCAAGTGGATGCTTGTGTGAACCTTTTTGAAGTTCTTGAGAAAAACACAGCCTTAAATTCGGGCTCCTTGAAAATGGAAATTATGATCGAGACAACTCAATCGATCATTAATTCCAAGGGAGAAGCTACCATTCGAACATTGGTAAATTCAGCCCGTGGGCGTTGTACGGGGGCCCATTTTGGTACCTATGACTACACAGCTTCCTGTGACTTGATTGCCGCGCATCAGTTAATGGACAGCCCAGTATGTGACTTTGCTAGACATGTAATGAAAGTGGCATTGATGGGAACCGGTATCTTTATATCTGATGGAGCCACTAATGTAATGCCCGTGGGTCCCCACCGAGCCGCTGAAGGCGCAGCATTAACCCCGCTACAATTACAAGAAAATGTGGAGACAGTTCACAAAGCCTGGAAACTAGATTATGACCATATAATGCATTCACTACAGCATGGCTTTTATCAGGGTTGGGATCTCCATCCAGCCCAGCTACCAATCCGCTATGCCGCTTGCTACTCATTCTTTCTGGAGTCCTATCTAGAATCTGCCACCCGGCTTAGAAACTTTGTAGAAAAAGCGGCTCAAGCAACTCTCAGCGGCGATGTCTTTGATGATGCTGCCACAGGGCAAGGTCTTTTGAATTATTTCTTAAGAGCCCTCAACTGCGGGGCAATTTCAGCCAAAGAACTTGAGTTAACTTCACTTAGTCTCGCCGAAATTCAGACCCGTTCATTTCTGAAAATTTTGGAAGGTAGAGCGAAAATATAATTATGAAATTAGAAAGTTTTCGACCAACGCCACGCATATTGATGGGGCCAGGACCCAGCGATGTTCACCCCAGAGTCCTTGAAGCTTTATCTCGTCCAACAGTAGGGCACCTCGATCCTCAATTTCAAGAACTGATGTCCGATTTGATGCCGATGCTCAGATCAATCTTTCAAACCGATAATCAACTTACTTTTCCGGTTTCCGCTCCAGGTTCTGCTGGGATGGAAACCTGTTTCGTTAATTTAGTGGAGCCTGGCGATAAGGTCATTGTCTGCCAAAACGGTGTTTTCGGTGGCAGAATGAAAGAAAATATTGAACGCTGCGGTGGATATCCTATTATAGTTGATTCTGCGTGGGGTAGAGCCGTCGAACCTGAAAAAGTGGAATCCGCACTCAAAAAGAATCCCGATGCAAAAATTGTAGCTTTTGTGCATGCTGAAACTTCAACCGGAGCATTGAGTGATGCAAAAACCCTGACTAAGCTCGCCCATGAACATGATTGCTTATCCTTAGTGGATACAGTTACAAGCTTGTCTGGTAGTGAATTAAGAGTGGATAGTTGGCAATTAGATGCTGTCTATTCGGGAACTCAAAAATGCCTTTCCTGTGTCCCTGGAATTTCTCCAGTTACCTTTTCGGACCGTGCTCAAGAAAAAATTAAGCAGCGCAAACAAAAAGTGCAAAGTTGGTTTCTTGACCTAGGATTAGTGATGGCTTACTGGGATGAAAACAGTAAGCGAACTTATCATCATACGGCCCCAGTAAACGCTATGTATGCCCTGCATGAATCCTTATTGTTAGTTCTGGAAGAAGGGCTCGAAAATTGCTGGAAGCGCCACCTCAAGCTTCATCATGATTTAGTAGTCGGACTAGAAGCTATTGGACTCGAAATGTATGTACCATCTAATGAAAGAGTCCCTCAATTAAACACAGTAATCGTTCCTGATGATATTGATGAATCATTCGTAAGGTCCTATCTATTAAAAGAGTATAATCTTGAAATCGGTGCTGGACTAGGACCTCTGGCAGGTAAAGTTTGGCGCATTGGTCTTATGGGCCAAGCCTGTAATCGTAAAAATATAGCTGTCTGTCTACATGCATTGCAAGAAGCCATTGAGAAAAACCGTGGCTGAGGGGGAATAATTGGAAGCTACACTGGAAGCCTTTCGTATCTTCTTTCGATGGGCACATGTTCTTTTTGGAATTTTATGGATTGGTAATTCGTTTTTCTTCAACTGGATGATCAATAATTTTGAAAAGCCTGATAAACCGAAAGAAGGCGTAGAAGGCGAACTTTGGATGCTTCACGGCGGAGGCTTCTTTCAGGTAGAGAAAAAGACTCTTGATCCACGCTGGATTCCAAAGGTATTGCATTGGTTTAAATACGAATCCTATTTCACTTGGTTGACTGGTTTCATATTACTAACTCTGGTCTACTATCTTAGCGGGGGCATGTATCTAATTAAAGATGGTAGTTCACTACTGCCCTATCAAGCTAGTTTAATAGGGTTATCTTCTCTGATAATTGGCTGGCTCGTTTATGATTTATTGTGGAGATCCCCACTGGCGGAGGATGAAGCGCTTTGCTCTCTGGTTACCTTTCTATTTTTATGCCTGGAAGCCTATGTACTTTGCCAACTATTCGTCGGGCGGGGAGCCTATATTCATATGGGTGCAATTATTGGAACAATGATGGCCGCCAACGTATTTATTCATATTATTCCTAATCAAAAGATAATGCTCCGGGAAGTGGAAGCTGGTATTCCTCATGACCCACAACTTGCCATCCGCGCCAAACATAGATCTAGACATAATAATTATTTTACTTTTCCCGTAATATTTATAATGCTCAGTTCGCATTTTCCGGGAACCTATGGTGTCGAAAATAACTGGTTAATCCTAATTACCGTATTCATAGCTGGGGCACTAATCAAACACTTTTTAAATATCAAAAAAGAATTCAAGTTTTGGTTACCAGCCTCTCTCGCTACCCTCACAGGAGCAATTGTTTTTATTCTTACGATAGTAGCACCCCCTGCTCCAGAAACTACAAGCTGGGTGATCATCAAAGATTGGTCTCAAGTTTTGGGCCGTTTTGCTCATGTTATGGTAGCTATCCTTTGGATTGGAAATTCCATGTTCTTCACCTGGCTGACTCTTAGTTTTCGTCCTCAGAAAATCCCTGAGGATGGTGTAGATGGGGAGGTATGGATGCTTCATGGTGGTGGTTTTTTTCATGTCAAGAAACGGCCACTGGAATCACGCTTTGTTCCCAAAACCTTACATTGGTTCAAGTGGGAATCTTATGTAACCTGGCTAACCGGAATGTTTTTGATGATAGTCGTTTATTATTCATCCGATGCTTTGCTTTTAATAGCACCTGATAGCGCGGTCTCTTCAATATTCGTGATTCATCTAGGAGTAGTATCACTTGCTCTTGGTTGGATTCTCTATGATCTTTTGTGGCGAACGAAAATTAGGCATACTCCAGAGCTAGGAATCGCGCTATCACTAGTAGCGCTATCGGCTTTTTCACTGGTCTATCTGCACTACTTTTCTACACGAGGTGCCTACATTCACATTGGAGCCCTTTTAGGCACCATAATGGCGGCTAATGTTTTCTTTCACATTATTCCTGGTCAGAAAAAAATGATGGCAGCAGTGGAACGCGGCGAAGTCCCTGATCCATCATGGAGTAAGCATGCTAAAACAAGATCGATGCACAATCACTATATGACCTTTGCAGTTTTATTTTTCATGCTAAGCAGTCACTTCCCCACAATCCATGGACATCCTCTTACAGCTATCTGGATCATCGTGATCTTGATTGTCACAGTGCTCATTAAATATATCTTGAATTTTGAATTACCCTGGATCGAATTGTTTCAGGTGAGCTTTATTGCTCCTATAGTTGGCTTATTTGCTAGCATACACTTTCTTATTAAAGATGATTCCGATCGTCAGGGGTTAATTCCTGGACTTAGCTCAGGCGATAAAGCTGTTCTAGGATTTTTGACTTGTGTTGGTTTTTTAATCATAGTAGGTGGTAGTGGGGTACTGAAATCTGATGATCATTTTCATACACAAACTCAAACACTAATTGTTAATCAAGCAGTAAGTTCTTCTAGAGCTTTTGAAATTATACAAGCACGATGTACCAGTTGCCACAGTCGTCAACCCATGGATACAAGTATTCCAGCTCCAGCTGGAGTATACTTTGATACTCCACAGGATATGCAGAAATTCGCACTGCGGATTTACGCTCGTTCTGTAGCAAGTAAAGCGATGCCATTAGCTAATAAAACGGGAATGCTCGATGAGGAGCGCGAATTAATAGGCAGGTGGGTCAATGAAGGTGCTAAGCTGGATTCAGAAAAGTAAGTTATGCAAAAACCCGTAATCCAATGCATTCTAGCTGCCGGAGAAAGTCGTCGAATGGGCTCAGTTAAAGCTCTAATCGAATTACACTATAAATCATTATTACAACATCATATTGAAGGATTCAATGGAGTTTCAATTGTTGTGCTTGGGTGTCATAAAGAAAGAATATTGCAATCCGTAAATATAGAGAATTTTGTTTACAATGATCATTGGAAAAATGGTCAATTTAGCTCTATACAAAGGGTACTAGCAGAGATACCAAAGGGATTTGATGCTTTTATTCTTCCGGTTGATCATTTTCCTATCCAATCGTCTACATATATTGAACTAATGAATTCGCGAAAAGATGAATTTTCAGTAATACAGCCACATAAAAATGGAAAAAATGGACACCCGGTTCTCTTAAGCGAAAAATTTATACAGGAAATTATAAAATCTAATCCGAAAAATAATAGACTCGATCATTTAATACGTCAGATTCCAGTGACGGCTAAAGTACTGAAAGAAGTCGAAGATTCAGCCTGCTATCAAGATCTTAATTTACCTTCAAGCATTAATGAAGAAATAGATGCTTACTAATGTCAAAACTCTCATTCAATAAGCTAATTAAAAACTTCTACATTATTCTAATTGCGATCGTCGTTATAGCCATAGGCTCCGCAATTATTAGTAGCTTTAAGGTACGCCTGCAACAATCTCAATTAAAGTCAGAACAAAGTAACTTAAAAGAGATTGATAGATTAATTCATGAGCTTAAAAAACGTTACGAAACAACAGTTACAAACTTCAAACTTCCCAATAATGATTCTGAGTTCATTAAAGCAGGGTATAGACCTTTAAAAATTCAGGAGAATCTTTACTCACTAGTACTCGATCTATTGACCAAGCTCGCAATTGAGAAGGATGCTCTGCCAAATCAGATTTCTTTAACAAACTCTAATTCTTCCACACCACTTAAGCAGCTTGATAAAATTGTAAGGCTACTTCAACTTCATAATCATGATATCAACTATGAGTTGAACAAAAAGTTTCTGCATAAAAACGAATTTCAGAGATTAAATCATAGGCTAAAATCAAATCAGTCGAACCAATTTCAAACGCCTCTTAGGCTCAATGTTTATCAGGTTAATGAATTCCAACACAAAAAATTAGTCAAAAGATTTCAAAAACTATCGAAAAAGAGAGGTTGGAATGTTGATTTCAAAGGGAACTATGCAGATAGATCGATTACTCTAAATCGCAGCGATGCTAATTATTTAGACATACTAGATGGTATTCAGGATGGCGAATATGAGTTAAGTTCAAAATTAAGGAGTAGTTCTCTTCTAACTATCTACGTAGAGCGCATGACATGGAGTCTTCCGAATAGCGATCTCGAAAGAGAACAAACTCTATTAAACAGAGAATTTAAAAGTAGAAATGACATAGATCAACGAGTAATTGATCAAATTGAAGTTGAAACTCCAATGATTCTAATCGCTTCTTACTTGCTTTCCAAGCAAACTTTTTTTGGCGAAAGCTCTCATCCTTTTTTCGGCGGCGCAGAATTATTTGTAAAGCAACTAAGGAATTATGAAAAAGGTATAGACACAAATCAGCTAATGTTCCACACCGCTACGTTTCCTCCCAACATCAATATATTCAATTCGCAATCAAATACTATTTATATTTTCCCTAGAAATGCAATTGTACTGATGTTTGATAAACGTTGGTTAACGCGTTCCATCGCTTCAAACTTACTTGAAAAAGAACAATTAAAAAATGTGATATTTGAATTTAATGATCAAGAATCTGATGCAAATTTTTATCAGTTAAATTCCAATGGTGAAGCTGTAGCATCGAGTCGTAAAGACGTTAAATATGCTCTAAAGCATAAGACTGATGTTTCATGGAATAAAGGAACTCCTATTCACAGTTCAGAACTAATAAATAACGAAAAATACGTCTTCAGTTCTAAAGTAGTTATTCTGGGCCCAAAACTTAAGTTTCGGATTCACTTCTGGCAATCATTAAATCAATTTAACAAAACTCTATATTTAGACTATTTATGGCTATTATTAGCATTAATAGTGATTTTGTGGATAAGCAATGCTATACGT
>MDTD01009673.1_pt1 | contig 12925 bp, 11 predicted proteins | sample 811221 | NCBI WGS metagenome assembly MDTD01 (sample SAMN05326646, study PRJNA326480) | marine metagenome | isolation source: seawater | place: Pacific Ocean: South West | collected 2011 | reverse complement strand
CAAAAGCAGAAAAAAAAGAGAAAGGTTTTCTGAATTAAAAAAAGTCATAGGTTGATATTTAACAGAAAAAACAACAATGGGTCTAGGGTAATTTTTATCGTAAAACTATGGGCTCAATCACACCACAACGCAAAATAACTTTAAAGAAAAATAATTATTTCAAAATAGGCAATTCAATTTTGAAAATTGTTCCTTTACCTAAAGTCGACTCTACTTTTATAAGGCCATCAATTTTTAAAGCTTCCTTTTTAACAACATCCATTCCCACGCCCCGACCACTTACTTCAGAAACTTCGTCCCTTGTAGAAAAGCCCGGTTCAAAAATGCATTGTATGATCTCAGAATCATCTCCCTTAACCATTGGATGTTCTTTAAAGTCAGGTAGATTTAAAGCTTTTTCCCTTATCTTTTTAGGGTCAATGCCACCACCATCATCTTCTATATAAATTGAAAAACGAGAAATTCCCTCCTCCTTAAATGATATTTTAATGGAAGCTTCAATGTCCTTTCCCTTATCTTCTCTCTCTTCCCTCGATTCAATTCCGTGATCAACGGCATTTCTAAAGACATGGAGAAGGCCAGAAAAAAAGCTTTTGTATTTTTCTGGATTAATATGAATATTTGTTTCTTCAATTGAAATATTAACAACCTTATCCTGGGTTTGGGCCAATTCTTTTGTTGGTTCTACAAATTTCCTAAAAGAATCCGCTACATTTTTTAAGATCAAGTTTTTTGAAATGCTACTGTAAAAACTTAAAAGCTCATTTTTAGCTTTTTGTAAATCTTCCGCCCCTTCACTTGAGTTAATAGCATTATTAGCAACCTCAACAAGCTTCCTGTTTTCTTTTAAAAACTTTTTAAATTGAAAATCAATATCATTGATTGAACCGGAAACGACCCTTGCCATTGTCTCATCCCAAGCGCCACTTTTTTTGTAATTATCTAAATTGGTCTCAAGGTTATGGATTCCCTTAACAACATCATTAATCTTAAAAGAGGCAAAACGGGCCTTTAAAGTATGAACCGCCCGGAATAATGATTCTGGGCCTTTTAAAAAGGCTTCTCTTGAAAGCTCTTCAAAGGTTTCCTGAGACTCAGTCATTAAATCCAAAAACTCCAGAGGTCTTTCCAAAAGGTTATTAATCATAATGACTTTATCTCGTTCTAACTCAGACCTTTCTTCTACCTCTTTTTGGGCAGTAATATCTGTAGCGATACAAACGACCCGCTCAATTTTTTTGTTAGACCCCTCTTCATAAATTGGTCTAAAGTGAAGAGAAATGGCCTTTCCTTCTATTTTACTAAATTCCTTTGGGGCCAGCCCAAGAAGATCTTTAAAAGGAATCATTCCTCTAAATAGATGGGATAGCCATGAGTCGAAAGACTCTTTTGCCTTTCCTTCTAATCTAAAAATTTCATCCATTTTTTTATCTTTAGGATCTATTTGGAAAATATCTTTTGTGATTTTTGTAGACTCACCCTTAACAAGTCCATTTCTATCAAAAACTAAAAACCCCTGCTCAAGATTAAAAAGAAGAGTCTTAAAATCTTTATACTGACTTTCAATTTGATCTGTTTTCTTTAAAACTTCCTTTTCTAAATCTTTACCAAGTTTTTCAGCTGTTTTATAGGCTTTTGCAGAACTTTTTGCGATGATATAGCTTTGAATAAAAATAGTGAGTACTAATCCATAAGGTAATAAATAAGAAAGTCCAAAAAGCTTTGGAACAATATAAGAAATGGCCATCATATCATAAATCGTGGCACACAACATAACACTCAAGGCCCCTAAATAAGAAAAAGCATTCTCAATCCCCCTTAAACCGGCCAAAATTAATTTAACAATGAGAAAGGTTCCAAAACCAAAAACAAAAACTTGCGCCATCCGAAGAGTCTTACCAATAGATACTGGGTCAGAAAAAAGAATATAGACAATCATCCCTATATTTAGAATATAAAACGATAGACGGTAGGGTCTTCCAAATTGGTTCGGAAAACTTGATTGAAAAAATCCAAGTAAAGTAAGGATACTTGCGTAATTAGTTAAATGTTCAAGAGTTACGCTCCATGAAAATAACAAAATATTTGGTTGTTTGGAAAAATAAAAAACATAAAGATCTGAGCTAAAGGACCTCAAAAACATTGTCATACAGAAAAGTCCAAACCATAGTTTCGGCTTATCATTAGGCCTCAAAGAAAAAAGGATCAAGTGATAAAGCCCCATGATAAAAATGATTCCCATTAAAAAAAAGTCTCTCATAAGACGCCACTGAAAATCATTCCTTATCTTTTTTGTTAAGCCTAATTCAGGAATATTCCACATTCCTCCTTTTGGATAGTGAAAATTAGAAAGGTGAATAACGATTGTGAAGTCAGAATCGAATTCTCCAAGGTCAAAAACTCTAGGCTCCCACCAAGGAATAGATAAACCTTTTTTTGTTCCAGCAGCTCCTACATTCTCCCATAAACGAACCCCATTCTTATCCACAATATACAATTTGTAGGAACTGGAAAGACTTCTAATATAAAGAGAAAAAGAGCTTCCTTTTAAAATATCTTTTACCTTTAATGCATAGGTCGCTTTACCAAAAGGCCCAACATCTTTCCCCGTTTTTGGATCTTTAAAATGATGCCAATTACTACTAACGTTCATTAAGGATGGATTCTCGGGTATCTCATTTCTAAAAGAATCAGCAGGAACCCAATTATCCCAATAAAAAAACCACTTCCCTTTTAAAGATGCTGAGGTGTTACTATCAAAAGAAATTCGACCTGCATCTAAAACTCCATCTTTAATTAACAGTGAAGGTTTAGACTTTGCTTCAAAAATGAAAAGTAAACTGAGCAAAACCAAAAAAATTGGAAGGGTTAAACTCTGCTTAAACCTAGTGAGATGATCATTAATACCCATATTTTTTCTTTATTTAGGCCCCAAAAAATGTGGTTTTGACCACTCCCGTTATCGGAGAAAACCTCTCAACTTTTAGACCAAAAAAAGATTTTGGCTTCCTTTGCCCTATAGGCTTCTAATTTTAAATAATACTTATTTAATTATTTCTGAAAGTAGGATCGGAGCCTGAAAGAAAATAAATAAAATTTATTGCAAAGAGTTTTTCACCCAAAAAAGAAGAAAGCTTAAAAAGATGAGAACATCTTCCCTATTTAAGCTTTTTAAATTAAAAGAGATCTTCATTTAAACATTCAAAAAGCCTAGGAGAATTAAATTTGAACCCCTTCTCTTTCAAGAAATACTTTATTGCCTTTATTTTGAGTTCATTATCCTTACAAATCCCATCGATACTTGGATCAGAAACCGATCAATTTCTTGCTCTAGGTAAAGATATAAAGGACTCAAAACATATCATTAACAAAATCCTTAAACTTAAGCTTGAAAAAGCGGTTAAGAAAGCCAATTCAAAAAAAATGTCATGCTATAAATTAACTGAATTTTTTGGAAAAGAAGTGAGTTTTGGAAAGCCAATCCTTCTCGATGTTCCTCTTAGAAATAATCCGGGCATGGATCAGATACCAAGGTATAACTCTAACCGTGAGCTTTTTTACGAAGACTCTATTTTTTACGGTATAAGAAGATTCGACTTCGGGAATGGAGATAACCGCTATCTATCTCCTACTTTTAATGTTGCTGGAGTAAGACTTGGTGGTGATAAGATCTCACATATCACTTATATTGGTTTTACTTATTATAAAGCCTTCCACTTCTTTTTTGAGAGGTACAAAAAAGACCTTCCGATAACGGCTGCAAGGAAAAAGGCCATCGAAAAAGCGATTAATTTCGGTATTTTTCAAGAGCAGACTATTACAGGGTTAAACCTCTCTTCGGCAGGGACTTTTTCTTATGCTGATATGGAAGCCAACTACCAGGGGCTCAGACTTTTCTATGGAATTTGTGAGGGTAAGTATCCAAATTTAAAAAAAGAAGAAGGCAAATGGGTTATTAAAACCTATATTGATATAAGCTCATTCATTACACCTGAATTGGATGAAAGTTATAACCCTAACTATTTTCGACCAAGCTTCTGGAAGAAAATCAAACCAAATATGAAAAAATACTGTAATAGCGAGTCACTAGAAAAATTAAATAAAATTAAGAAGTCTTATGCAAAATTTAAGAAAAAATCATTCTCTTATCTTTATTTAGCAGAAAAAATTAGAAAAAAAGAGCTCAAAGATCCAAAACCATTCACTTTAGAAAGTATTTGCCAAAAGAAATAAAATAGAACTTTTGAATTTATTTAATTTGGGCCCTCCTTGTTATAACAAATAAGGAGAGCTCAAATAATCTTTGCTAAGGCTTTTTCTTTTTATCAAAATGATACTTTATACTAGAAAATGGCCCGCTATTAAAAAAATAAATTTCCCATAGGGCTTCTTTTCCAGTATTTTTTGTATGGTGTGTAGAATAGGTCGGAGGGTAGATAACACTCTCCACACCAACTGGCACATATTGACCATCTTTAATATGTGTTTCACCCTGCCCTCGTTCAAAAATAACTACTTGAGTTTGACGGTGATAATGGCTATCAACATCATAGCCAGGGTCTATTTTTGTGATACCTAAAATCATGGACTTATTTTCTATAAGAGTTTTCCATGCAAGAGGTGTAATCTTACCATCTTTAATTTTCCCATCCCAATTTTCCCAAGGGACATCTTTTGAAAAAATAACCCGAACATTATTTCCATCACGGTCACTGGCCTTTGTTAAAGAACCTCCATCATAATGCTTAATACTTTTAAGAGGTCCTTCGGGATAGAAAAAGTAAACTTGGGATACCTGGCTTCCCTTTTGAGAAAGCTCAGTAACACTTCCTTTCGGAATATAAACAGAATCACCCTTAACTAAAGTCTTTTTTGCACCTTTTACAAAAAGGTCTACCTTGCCTTTGTAAACGTAAAAGGCCTTATCATAATCATTGTAATGTTTTGGAACAATCTCTCCTTTTTTAAGAATATAAAGTCCATTAGTTAGGTCATCTTTATTAAACAACATTTTTATTGTGACACTCTTGCTCTTAAAAAAGAGCATTTTAGTCGACTTTACTTTCTTTCCATGAACTAACTCTACTGGTGTTTTTCTAGGCTTAATTTTTGTATCATCAACATCACTCATAATATTTTTTACCCAACCAAAAAACCCCACTATAATAAATATTTTTATTTCAGTAAAAGTAATCTTTTTCACCGCCCTCTCCCTATTTTTTCTTTTCCTGGGTATGTTAAAACAGTGTACGCTAGGCATGGTTTTTTTTCAGAACTCATAAATATTTCCGTATATTTAAGAGGGGTTTGTGTAGAACTTTTCGCAGATTTGTTATATAAAAAATAGAACGTTTTCGTTCCTTTTAAAATAATCTAGGGTCAAACAATGGTTGAACAAGACCTTTCACAAGCTATAGTCTCCTCAATCCGAGAAAATGACTTTAATTGTTTTTCAAACCTTTTGGATTCGCTTGGACCCCTAAAAATAATTATGGCTCTTGATGACCTTGGTGATACAGTTATAGATGCTGTTTTTGGAGAAATAGATTTTATAAACGGCATTCCTCAAATTAATGAAAAATCCTTTATTAATAATTTTAATATTTCCCAAGACAGTATGCTATTTGGAGATACTCTAGATACATCGCCTAATTTATTGCTTTTTTTTGGTAAAATCTGGGAAAGGAAATTATTTTTAGAGTTCATCAGAATTCAAGAAAATACTGACCAATCAAAAATTTTGATCCCACCTGCTCTAGATGGTGTCTTAAACCCTGCTATCACTTCATACATAGAAGATGAAGGGGTTCAAAAGACTTCTATTTTTGCTAAACCAAAGTTCATAAATGATAATGGCAGTGTTTTTTTTACAGAAGCAGTTAAGATCATAATCGAAAAAGGTGAGATAGCTGCATTTTTTAACCTTTTTGACTTAATTTCAGACAAAAGAGATATTGCTAAGTCTCTTCGCAAAGATCCAACCTTCTGGGCAAGAATTTGGTGTTATGTTTCCTTCAACACAACAGAAGGTGAAGAAATCTTAGGTAAACTTATTTCAAGGTCCATTATACCTCGCTTAGACGATCAGCTTAAATATCACTCAGTCAACCTACCAAATGTTATAATTAAAAATATTGAGAAGGCACAGGAGCTTTTAAAAGAATGAACTTTACCTCTTTAAAAATTATTATACCTTCCTTCTATTAACTAAGGCTTAAGATGGTAGAAGTATTTTACTCTGATCACTATATATTTCCCTTACCGCATGGCCATAGGTTTCCGGTCGAAAAATATTCACTAATCAGGCAAGGTCTAGTTTCAAATAATATTGTAAATATTGATCACCTTAAACCTGCTGACAAAATAGATAAAAAAGACCTTTACCTCGCTCACTCCCCGCATTATGTTGAAGGTTTTTTAAAAGGTACTTTAGAGCCAAAAAAGCTAAAGAAAATAGGTATTACTTGGAGCCCCCAGTATGTTGATAGAGTTTTAGCCAGCATCGGTGGCTGTCTTCAAGCTTGTTATAGCTCGCTAGAATTTGGTTTTTCAGGACTTTTGGCCGGAGGAACTCATCATGCGGGCTTTGATGAAGGAGAAGGTTTTTGTGCTTTTAATGACTTTGCGATTTGTTGTTTAAAGCTAATCCACAATAAATTGGCGAAAAATATACTCATCATTGACTTAGATGTTCATCAGGGAAATGGAAACGCCAGTCTACTTAACGACAACCCTTACATTACTATTTTTTGTATTCACTCCAGAAAGAACTATCCGTTTAAAAAAATCCTCTCCCCCCATAGCATTTCTCTTGAAGAAAATACTGGGGACCAAGATTATCTGAATAGCCTGGAGCAGGGCCTAAGGCCTTTAAAAAATAAAAATTTTGACTTGATACTCTACCAAGCAGGTGTTGACGTTCTAAAGGAAGATTCTTTAGGGAATTTATCTCTAACAGCGCAAGGAATTATTGAAAGAGACAGATTTATATTTTCTTTTGCAAGAGAAAGAAATATTCCCTTGGCCCTCGTTTTAGGGGGAGGCTATTCAAAGCCAATATCTCATACCGTAAAAGCTCATATTAATACTTATAAAGTGGCCAAAAATATTTTTAATTTCTAATGAAGAATATCATAAACTAAAAAAATTTCTTTTTAACTGGTCCTGATTCATTAAAGATTTGGTGTTCGGATTTTTTTTAAGGTGAAATTTTATAAGAGGAAATTTTTCTTTAAGATGAGCTCGGTTGTTTTCCCAATTAAGAAAACCATCCTGGTCACCCTGAAAAACAATAATTTTTTTATTTATTGGCTTAAGTTTTAAAATATTTTCAACCCATACAAGCCTTCCTTTAGAAAGACCATGGCCTGGAAGACCCACAACCAAAACGCTAAATTTTTCATCTAGCAGAAAATCAATAAAATTATTCATATAACCTCAATGATTAAAAAGGCCTTTTTTTTGGACTTAATTACTTTTCATTTTTTAGTTAGTTTTAGTTTAGAATTCAATACCTATAATTAAATGATTTTATTTTAAGTCAATCGTCGAATTTAACATAGCCCATAAAAGGCTACCCAATCCCAAAGCCCAAACTAATCCTTTGACCTATCTCTGAGTAAATAATAAAAGAAACTGCTAGAATAAAAATTAGAATAGCTGTTATTTCTAAAGGATTCAATTTTAATTCATATTTTTTTCCTGCCCTATCTTCGTTTTCATATCTGGATAATTTAGCGTCACTTTTTTTCCTTTCTTCATCCAGATTAAAGTCATTTTTCATAGTAGCGCCTGAATAAATTTTCTGTAATTCTTATTTAAATATAATGAATAATCATGACTAGACTTAATTAATCCTATTTTTTATTTTTTAATTTTTAAGTTTAATATAAAACCAATAATTTAAAATTGAAACCTTCAGATTAAACGCCGTTAAAATATTTATTAAGGATAAAAATAAAGAACACCGATACTAACCTATTCTTTAATTCTTTCAAACGGTATTTAATAAACTATAAACTTTAACTTATTTTTTTAATCTTGTTCTTCATTTTTCTTATAAGTAAAAAATTTAAAAAAAAGTGATTCTTAAGACCTTTTCCTTCACCAAAAGTTTGAGGGCTATATTTTTTTTAAATAAAATCGGATGTTGAAAACGATAAGAAGCTAGGAGTAATAACATTAATTTTTTTTCAATATTTGATTAGCTTTTTTTTAGTAGATTTACACTTTTTAAAACAGTTGCTAAATAATATTCTCTAGAAAAAAGAAAGCAATCATAAATATTCTCTTTTGCTTAAAAGGCTTAATAATAACAAATTTCATTGTAAAAGAAAGTTAAATAAGAGAACAAAGAAAACAGAGAAAAATAGAAGTTTCAAACCTACTTCAAGTCTGTAAACAGCGAAAAGCTTCTTAAAATTCAGAAAAATATTAGAAAGATCAAAGCGCTATAAACTTGAAAGTTGACCATTTCAACCTTATCTCCTAGATCGACTTCATTTTTTAAAACTAACCATAAACTGAATTTATTGACCTAAGGTTGATTCTCCTTATAATTTTTACCAAAACCTGCTTTTTCAAAGCCTTTAAGTATCACATTTTCTATAAATTTTTTTATGGAAACCTCTAGACAAAAAATACTTCCTCACTGGCAAGATATCTATAGTATCTTTATAACCTGCCTTTCCCTTTTCCTACTTATAGGACCCTTTTTTTTAGAACTTTCACTTCCTATATCTCTTTTCTGGATTTCTTTTTCATGTCTGGTTAATTTTATTGTGAACCTTATTGATCACAACCATATTCACGTTCCAACCTTTGGTTATAAGGGACTTAATACTCTTTTCGGCCTTTTACTGACCATAACTCGGGGAGCGAGTGAGCGTTTTACCTTTATCATCCATAACCTCAATCATCATCGATATGAAGGCAGCAAGGAAGACTGGTTTTGGCCTGGTAATGAAGGTGAAGGCCCAAAATCATTGAGGCCTTTTGTTTACGCGTTTAGAACCGGAAGGCGCTTTAAAAGAGAAGGTAAGGACCTTTTTAAAAAGATGGACCTACAATTTGGTAAAATAAAAAAGGCCGAAAACATACTCCTTATTACCTTTTTAGGAATGGGCTTTTTTTTAAGTTTTTCAAAAACATTATTTTTTGTCATCTTACCCTGGATTTTTGGAAATTATTTTATTGTCTTTACAAACCTACTTTTTCATAAAGACTGCGAGCCAACTTCAAAAATAAACTTGAGCAAAAATTATACTAATGCCATTGAAAACTTTCTTTTTTTAAATGGCGGTTATCATACCATCCACCATATGTATCCTCGGATCCATTGGAGCCAACTTCCAAAAATGCATGAAAAGTATATCGCCCCTTTTATTAAAAAAGAGCTTGTTTTAAATTCAATGATTATAGATACATATCAAAGATATTTTAAAAAGGACCTTTCAAAAGAAGGCCATTATGAATAAATACGATTATCTCAAACTAAAAGAAAAGACTAAAACCCTTAAAAATTCAAACCTTTTGGCTTTATGGTGGGTATTCAGAGCAACCCTTTTAACCATTACCTGGTTTTATTTCCTTTCTTCACATAGCTTCATTCTTAATCTTATAGGCACACTTTTAGGTGTGGCGGTTGTCTTTAATTGGGTCTCTATCTTACATGACTGCGGTCATGGGCACTTTTTCTCCAAAAACTGGATGAATACGTTAGTGGGCATTGTAGCATCGTGTGTTTCACTCCTTCCCTTCGAACAGTGGAGGACTATTCATAACCTTCATCATCGGTGGACAGGCTTTTTTGACAAAGACCCGACAGCTTCAGGACCCAACAAGAAAATGATTAAGGACACTCAAAAAAAAGTCGTTGATTTTGCCTGGAAATATTGGATTCCAATTTTTGTTATTAGTTTTTACATCAGAAGCTTTTGGAATCCTTTGTTTACACTTCAATTTGCTCCGACAAAAAAGAAAAAGGTGTTCCAACTTTTTTGTCTTTTATTTATGATCTCTCCTTATTTTGTTCTTTATTATTTTTTGGGCACGAGCTTTTTATTTCCTTTTTTAATAAGCACATTTTTCACTCTTTTTGTTTCTGACCCTTTTCTATTAAGTCAGCACACCTATTTTGAGCGAAAATATTATAAGCAGAATGAATTCAACTCGACCATTCCACCACGAAAACAGGATGAGTATACAAGAGAGCTTATCTTTCCTCCTTTGGTCTCTAATTTTGTTTTTATGAACTTTAACTATCATGTAATCCATCACTTTTTTCCATCTCTTCCGGCGTACCACTTATCAAATTTAGCAAAGTGGACACCAAGGGTTCCCCATAGACATGCTTGGACGACCTGGGTCATACAAGCGAAGAAAATCCCAGGACATAAATTGCTTATGCATCATGGCCATATTAGCTCTTAAACTCCTCTCAATACCGTAAAAGTCACCAGTAGTTACCTTTTGCTACCAAAACCTTTGGCATGGTTTCTGCATACTACTTCCTCAAGATGCCGTTTAGGCCTCTAAAAAGTAAATCGAACAATTGAGGAGTACACAATGAAAAAAATGATCCATGTAACCCTAATGCTTCTTATGGCAGTTATGAGTTTTAAGGCGGACGCTAGGTTCTTACCAGTTCCTAAGAAAATTATTAAAAAAGAAGTTATTCGTAAGCTTTTCCCTTTAGACAGACACTTTTTCATTAAAGGACCAGACCTTATCGTCCAGACGATCCACCCATTTCAATTTATAAATGGAACTGGACAAACTGAAATTAAAGTTACCATTAAAAATATTGGTAACCTTAAAGCTGGTGCCAGTTATGTACGAATCATTGACCCTTCAACTTTTCAATCCACAGGAGCCCCCTATAATGATGTCTCCTATGTACCAGCACTGAATCCAGGTCAAAGTTTTCAAGCGACTCTTCACTTACCTTATTGGATTTTTAATCCAGATGCTGCTTTAAATGTGGAAGCAGATTATAAAAACACTGTAAAAGAAAAGAATGAAAACAATAACACCAAGTCATTTTTTAGATTGGGTTAATTGAGTGGCCTTCCCTTAGAGGGGTCATCAGACAGCATTATTAACCCAATTTAATAAAATTGGCCTCCATTGATGGGGGCCTTTTCCGTTTTACCGACAACCCCCTGAATTTCTCGGCTCAACTCAATGACTTTAATTGACCCTACAATCTAAAAAGAAGGTCTTCAGCAGTTCAAAAAGGCTTTTTTTTTAGTCTATTTCTTGTTTGGAATAGCTTCAATTTCAACATTATAGAAAGGCCCAGTTTGAAATTCTTACCAAAGTGATGCAAAAAAGGCCCTTTTGGTGTAAGAAGAACGACCATAGTTTTATATTTTTCATAAAAAATCATCACAATGTTCTGAAGGAGTTGCCGGTGTTTTTTGAAGGATCTGAAAAAAAATTAGAAATCGTTGTTAAATTATCCGCAGGGGACTCACTGCGAAATATAAAACAACCCTTTTGGAACGAAGTTGTTAGTGCTTCCGGGGCCCAAATTTTATCCTCTATCCACAATAGTTGTCTAAGTGCTTACCTGCTTAGTGAATCTAGCCTTTTTGTATGGGATGATAGAATCGTGATGATAACCTGTGGTGAAACAAAGCTTATCCAAGCGGTTCACACTTTCTTAAAGAGGTTTCCGAAGGAAGATATTCTTTCTCTTATTTTTCAAAGAAAAAATGAATACTGCTCCCACCTCCAAAAAACAAACTTCTTTTCTGATATCGAATCTCTTAAAAGTGTTTTTAGTGGTCAATCATTTCGTTTTGGTAATACTGACGGCCACCACAACTTTCTCTATCACCTAAATAAAGAGTTTGCGCCTTCTCCAAGTGACTATACCCATGAACTTCTTATGTACCACCTAGGTAGTGATGCCAAGTCTATCTTTTGCCAAGAGGGTCAGCAAACAAGTAATATTAGAGAGTTTTTGAAACTGAATAAATATTTTAGTGACTGGAAAATCGACGATTTCGTATTTAAGCCTTATGGCTACTCTTTAAATGCTATTAAAGGTCATCAATATTTTACGATACATGTCACTCCTCAAGAAGAGGGATCGTATGCGAGCTTTGAAACAAACCTTCCCCTTTGGGGAGAGCATAAAAATTATGGCGTTCAAATACTACAAGCTTTCTCACCGGAAAGTTTTGATCTGGTCTCTTTTAATGATTTTATTCCAGAAAGACCTTTTCAGAATAGTAATTACCCAGTGAAGTGCGTTAAAGAAAAGCTTAACTGTGGGTATGAAGTCCAATTTAGACAGTTTATTAAAAAAGATACGGCTGAAGAGAGTGCAGTTTTAATCTCTTAAGCGACAAGTAAAGTATATATTTAGGAGCAAGATATATGAAATCTAACCTTTGGATTGAAGAGAAACACGGCGACTTTTTAGGAATGAATTATAAAGTTGAAAAAGTGCTCTTTTCTGGAAAAAGCAAATTTCAAAGTGTTGATGTCGTTCAAACAAAAGGCCATGGAAAAATGCTTCTGAATGATGGCCTCGTCATGGTCACAGAAAGAGATGAATTCATTTATCATGATATGATTGCCCACGTTCCTCTTTTTGTACATCCAGACCCTCAAAATGTGCTCGTTATTGGCGGAGGTGATGGAGGTACGGCCAGGGAAGTCTTGAGACACCCTGGAGTCAAAAAATGTACAATGGTTGAAATTGATGAAATGGTTGTAGAGGCTTGCCGAAAATTTATACCACAAACATCTAAAGATTTGGACCACCCGAAGATGAACCTTATCATTGGGGATGGCCTGGAATTCGTAAAGAAGACAAAAGAAAAATTTGACCTTATTCTAGTCGATTCAACAGACCCCATTGGACCGGCCCAGCCGCTTTTTGGAAAAGATTTTTATAAAGACATATTTAATT
>MDTD01199874.1_pt1 | contig 12926 bp, 18 predicted proteins | sample 811221 | NCBI WGS metagenome assembly MDTD01 (sample SAMN05326646, study PRJNA326480) | marine metagenome | isolation source: seawater | place: Pacific Ocean: South West | collected 2011 | reverse complement strand
TGGGCGTTGCGCCTTACAAAGAAGGACGAATAATTTCTTTCCCAGCAAGAATACCACATGCTGCATTGCCGGTATCGAGACTTTGCAACACAGCAAGATATGTCGTTGTGTTCAAGACAACAATTAACAGTTACAAACAAGGTGATATGCCAGTACAACACTTGGAATTCCTTGATGACAAAAAAGATAGTAGTAGCGGGGTGTAGCTTTGCTACGCACTATGCAAGATCAAGAGGTCTAAAACAATTCCCAATCTGGCCTGAGCTTCTTGCTAAAGAGCTAAACTTGAAGCTGATCAACACAGCAGAGATGGGTGCTAGCAATACAGAAATATACAGCAAGGCAATAGATGCCGCTGTTACACTTAATGATATTGAGCTAATGGTTGTCATGTGGTCGGAGTGGGACAGGCTATCTTTCCCTTACGAAAAGTCATGGAAGTCATTTTCACCCGAAACGACATTTAAGACGAATGTAGAGAATTTTCCAGGGTGTCAACAGATATGTCAGGTAATGCATGACAACGATCTTAGCAATCTGAAGGGCGTTGTTAACAGTACGATTAGATTGATTTGGTCATTCCAAACTATTATGGAGAGTATGGATATCAAATACGTACACATACAAGGTCCTTCACCAAACATTTACGAATGGTATAAAGTTTGGAAATTTGCTGATCAGATATCTAAGTCACCTTATGCTGATCTCATTAACAATAAATTTATCGGATGGCCACCAGTTAGATACAATGCAGGATGGAACATAGATGACTTCTTTAGATTTCATCTCGAGGATCCATTGGAAAGATATACAATAGCTGGTGATGATGATTCACATCCAAACGAGCTTGGCAATCAATACATTTACAACATATTGAAGAACCATTATGAAGAAACATATCAAACGAATTAGAATGTGGTGGTATCGTCGATGGCTTAGGATAACATTAAAGGAACCTAAAAGGCCAAAATATATTTACGAACCCGATGAAACCAATTATAAGTAAAGTTATGATTTACATTTCTCCCCCGTTTGGAAACTGGGTGTGGCATAAAGATTGTATACGAGTACGAGGTACATTTACAACTGAACGCCGCCCTGGTCTAATTATCCAATGCCTTAAAACTCTCCGTAAAGTAGATGGAGGCTGGCGCAATGCTATTGGCTTTCGTAATCCAGGGTTAGAGAACATAGAATTTAAACAAGATAGTATCTATAGCATTGCCGCATTAGATAGCAAATGGTATAAGTTATTTGGGAAACTAGATGAGGATATCAACATAGAAATAAACGTTGGATGCCCAAATGTTAATTCATATAGTATAACACGTTCCGAACTTAAAATGTTACACCATCACTATCCAAACTGTAGTGTAAAAGTAAGTCCTCATGTAACAAATAAATTTTTAGATATATTACAGAGTGTAGGATTTAAGTACATACACCTAAGTAATACGTTGCCAACTAAGAAGGGCGGTGTTAGTGGTGCAAAACTAAAGAAGAAGAACTTACAGTTAGTAAAATTTGTTAGTAAAAATTACAATTTTGAGATTATAGCAGGCGGTGGAATATACACTCCGCAAGATGTGCGTGACTATGCAGAAGCAGGCGCCAAGCATTTTAGTTTAAGCACGATATGGTTTACACCGTGGCGTGTTAAGAAAGTTATTGAGGAAATAAAACGTGTTGGCAAATAAGTACAGAGAAATTTTTAATGCTGTTGACTTTACAGCATAAATATATTATATTAACAATGCATGCTCATGAGAGGTGCATTATTCAACCTTGCTTTTATAGGAGGTAACAATGGTTACACAAAGCGCACTTCATAACATTTTTGATCCTTTTCGTCCAACAGCTATCGGTTTCGATAATATGTTTGAAACCCTAGCATCCGTTGGTCATGCAACCAACGCACAGGGTTATCCACCCTATAATATTGTTAAGAAGGATGAAGACCATTTCTCAATTGAAATGGCTGTAGCTGGTTTCAGCAAAGAGGAGTTAGATGTCGAAGTCAAAGACAACACGGTCACCGTTACTGGTGAAAAGAATCCTACCGAAGAAGAGGCTAAGTCATATGTCCACAAGGGCATCGGGACTCGTAGGTTTCAAAAGGCGTTCTCAATTGCAGAGCACGTCCACATCGAAGGAGCAGACCTAGAGAATGGAATCTTGATTATTGATTTCCATAGAGTGATTCCAGAAGAAATGAAACCAAGAAAAATTAAACTTGGTGATAGCAAACAATTGCTCCAAGAGGGTAAGAAGACTAAATAAGATCGTCCGTCCCCCGGAAGGGTTGTGCCTTAATACACACGCGCGGTGCCCACGGTTAGCCCGCAATTTTTTCATAGAAAGGAGAGGCAGATGAATATTGATACGCTCAGAGAGCAGCTAGAAATCGACGAAGGTATTAAGCATGAAATTTATTTGGATCATCTTGGCTATCCTACTTTTGGCATTGGTCATTTGGTTACCGAGTCCGACCCCGAGCACGGTCAAGAAGTCGGAACGCCTGTCTCTGAAGATCGAGTCATTGAGGCCTTCGAATCGGATCTCGAAAGCGTCTTGTCTGACTGCAGCAGACTTTATCCGGACTTCGAGAGCCTGCCAGAAGAGGCTCAGCAAATAATTGCTAACATGATGTTCAACTTGGGATATCCGAGATTGAGCAAATTCAAAAACATGAAAGCGTGCGTTGATCAAAAAAATTGGATGGGCGCTGGTGATGAGATGATGGACAGCAGATGGTACAACCAAGTGCCCAATCGTGCAGGACGTTTAGTAAATAGAATGAAGCTAATTGGCTAATTGCTGTTGACCTAATTCCCAATATGCCTTAGTATAGGAACATGAGCAAATTCTATACAAACGCACATCTCCTCGGCAATAACATATATGTCGTGGGATATGAAAACGGTCGTCGATTCACAGATCGAGTCCGATACGCACCTCATATGTTCGTGGCCACAGATAAGTTCAGAGGCAAGTCTGAATTCACTAGCCTCAAGGGTAGACCTGTTAAGCGGATTGATTTCGAAAATATTTTCGAATGTAGAGAACACATCAAGAAGTTTAGAGATGTTCATGGTTATGATATCTTTGGGCTGACTAATCATTTGTATGTGTATCTCAATGAAGCGTATCCTGGTACTGTTGAATATGATGCCTCGTTAATCACTGTTGCAAACATTGATATTGAGGTTGCTGCTGATGAAGGATTTCCCGACATCGGAGAAGCAGCAAAACCAATCACCGCTATCTGTATCAAGTGCAGAGATCATGTCTATGTGATAGGTTGCGGTGACTTTGAGAATGATCGTGATGATGTAACATACATCAAGTCGGAGACCGAGCATCATTTGTTATTAGATTTTCTCAATTTGTGGGAAGAGTTAAACGTCGATGTGGTGACTGGATGGAACGTCGAGAACTTCGATATACCTTACATCATCAACAGATTGATTAATCTCTTCGATCAGGAAACTGCTTTACGTCTGAGTCCTCATCGTAAGATTGATTTCAAGTACCAGAACGAACAAGAAGCTGAACAGCGGGCTGTTAGTGCATGGCAAGAAAGAGGTCAGTCGAGAGGTCTCAGACGTGCCACAGAAATACTTGGTGTCAATATCTTAGATTATCTTGCTCTGTATAGAAAGTTTACATACACACAGCAAGAGAGCTACTCACTAGACAATATTTGTAGTGTTGAGCTTGGTGAGAAGAAGCTGGATTATAGTGAATACGATGGACTGATGTCACTGTATAAGAACGACTACCAGAAGTTCATTGAGTATAATATCAAGGACGTGGAGCTTGTCGATAGGCTTGACAAGAAACTTGGTTTGCTTGAACTTGCATATGCGATTGCTTATGATGGTAAAGTCAATATGCAAGATGCGTTTACATCTGTTCGTATGTGGGATATCATAATCCACAACTACTTGTATGAAAGAAAGATCGTTGTTCCTCTATTGGAAGTTGAAGAGAAAGAACGACAGGTTGAAGGTGCTTACGTTAAGGATCCTCAAACTGGAATGCATAAGTGGGTTGTATCGTTTGACCTGAACAGTCTATATCCTCATCTGATTATGCAATATAATATTGGTCCGGACACGTTTGTTGGAATGGACTCATATAAGATACCAAAAGAGATCATACATCCATACTCTGGTATACATATCGATAGGATGTTGGAGGGGTATCTTGATGAGAATAAAGAACTGAAAGAATGGCTAAAAACAAACAATCTAGCAATGGCTGGTTCAGGTGCATTGTACACTAAAGACTTTCGAGGCTTTCTTCCAAAGCTGATGGAGAAGATGTACAACGACCGTGTTGTATACAAGAAGCAAATGCTCGAGGTTAGACAAAAGCAAGAGGATACTGGAGAAGACCTATCTGCTGAGATTGCTAAATTAGATAATATGCAGATGGCTAAAAAGATTCAGCTGAATAGTGCTTATGGTGCACTAGGTAACCAATACTTCAGATGGTTTGATATTCGATATGCTGAATCGATAACACTGTCCGGGCAATTGTCCATTCGTTGGGCCGAGAAGCATGTAAACGATTGGATGAATAAGACGCTTGGTACAGAAGGAGAAGACTATGTTATTGCGTGTGATACAGATTCGATGTACATCACTCTTGACAGGCTGGTTGATAAAACTTTTGAAGGAAAGACGCCTACTACGGATAATATCATCGACTGGATGGACCGTGCTGCTGAGAAGATTATTGAACCATATATTGATAAAGTGTACAATAAACTTGCTACGTATATGAATGCATATGAACAGAAGATGTTCATGAAGCGTGAAGCTCTTGCTGACAAAGGTATATGGACAGCTAAGAAGCGGTATGCGTTGCATGTGTTTGATCTCGAAGGTACGAGGTTCAAAGAACCATATATGAAGATTATGGGTCTTGAGACTCAGCGTTCATCGGTTCCATTGATCTGTAGAGATAATATGAAAAAAGCTATTCGTATCATTATGGAACAAGACCAGAATAGTTTGCTAGATTTTGTTGAATCATTTAGAAAGCAGTTCTTCTCATCTGCGTTTGAAGACATAGCTTTTCCTCGTGGTGTGAAGGGTTTGACTAAATATAAAGGGCATGGACCGACAATTTATGCTAAGGGTACACCTATCCATGTACGGGGAGCACTCGTTTACAACGACATGTTGGATAGATACGGACTCGTGAATACATACAACCCGGTCTATGAAGGAGATAAAATTAAGTTCTGTTATCTAAAGCTACCTAATCCGACTCGTGAGAATGTGATATCAATTTCTCAAGCACTTCCAAAACAGTTTGGTGTCGATGAATATATTGATTATCAAAAGCAGTTTGAGAAGTCGTTCCTCGAGCCAATGAAGACAATTACCGAATCTATTGGTTGGAAAGTAGAACAAGGACAGGCTACGTTAGAGGATTTCTTTTAATGGCAAAGACAGATTTAGACTTTGATTTTGGATTCACAGCAATGGATGCTGATGAATTAGATGCGGTACAAGATAGTGTTCTGGCAGCACAAAAAGCTCAGGAAGTTTCGAGTGATGTACAGAATAAGATCGACGCACTTTATAATATGATTATGCCTCTTCTGAATAATCTTCAGAAGAATCCTGAGAAGGAATATATCTATTGGCCAAACCGAATGGACAAGGTCGAAGCGTTCCGAGATCAGCTCACGGAAGTATACAACAGTTGATCCATTGGTTAGCTTTGATCGTTGCTATCGCTGTATCAGCCATAGCAGCTTACTACTCGATTGTTGGACTGGTAGCAATCTTTGCGGCTGCTGTTATTCCAGTTGCAATAATGGGTTCGGCTCTCGAGGTTGCTAAACTTGTAACAGTTTCATGGTTGTACCAAAACTGGAAAAGAACACCGAAGCTGCTGAAGTATTATCTGAGTGCAGCAGTGATTATATTAATGTTAATCACAAGTCTGGGAATATTTGGATTTTTATCGAAAGCACATATTGACCAAACCCTGCTTTCGGGTGATAATACAATTCAGATATCTCAACTAGACAAACAAATAGAACGGACACAAAGGAGCATTGATGATGCAGAAAAGGTTATCGGCCAGCTCGATACTCAAGTGGAAACTCTTATCCAGTACGACCGCATTCGTGGACCCAACGGCTCCATTGCAGTTCGGAAATCTCAACGACGAGAACGGGCCGAGCTTAATGGAATTATCGATAATGCAGCAAGTGAGATCTCAGCTCTCCAAACAAAAAGAGCTGCGCTCCAAAAAGAACAAATAAAGCTGGAGGCTGACGTTGGACCTATCAGGTATGTTGCTGAACTCGTATACGGCTCGGACGTGGGATCCAATCAGTTGGAAACAGCTGTTAGGTGGACTATTGTCTTTGTTATTATTGTGTTCGATCCCTTGGCTGTTCTTTTGTTGATTGCTGCCAATATGGGGTTGACCAAACCAAAGAGAAAGAGCTACTACAAACCCAAAGGTCGAAAAGGTATGGTAGAGCTCAACAAAAAAGACATATTACAAGTAAGGTGAAATAATGAGTGATTTCTTTAGAAACTTAGCCGAAGATATTAAAGATGAGGATACATCCATTGCGGCTGATGGATTAGCTAGCGGAGAGTATAGCGGAACGATTGATACAGGTTCGTTTATCCTCAACGCTGTATTGTCTGGTAGCATCTATGGTGGTGTACCAAACAACAAGGTGACGGCCTTTGCTGGTGAGAGTGCAACAGGTAAGACGTTCTTTGTTCTTGGAGTTGTATCACAATTCCTCAAAGATAATCCTACCGGTGGTGTTGTATTCTACGACACAGAGGCAGCTGTTACAAAAGAGATGATGGAAACCAGAGGTATTGATACTGAAAGAGTTATCGTTGCTGAACCTGATACGATCCAGAAGTTTCGTACACATGCTCTAAACGTCATCGAGCAGTTTGAAAAGACACCAGAAGATAAGAGACCTCCTATGATGATGGTCCTCGATTCGTTGGGTCTGCTGTCTACTCAGAAAGAAGTTGAAGATAGTACTGCTGGTAAAGATGTCAGAGACATGACTAAGTCTCAGTTGATTAAAGGTGCATTTAGAGTACTTACATTAAAGCTGGCAAAGGTCAATGTACCAATGCTAGTTACTAACCATGTGTACGAAGTAATCGGCAGTTACATTCCTACCAAGGAGATGGGTGGCGGTACTGGATTGAAGTACGCTGCATCAACAATTGCTTACTTGGGTAAGAAGAAAGAGCGTGATGGTACTGAGATTGTCGGTAACATTATCAAAGTTAAAATGTTCAAGTCACGTTTGAGCAAAGAGAATAAAACTGTGGAAGTTCTGCTAAGATACGATACAGGACTTGACCGGTACTATGGAATGGTGGATGCTGCTATTGAGGCTGGAATTTGGAACAAGTCAGCTAACCGTGTTGAAACACATCAAGGCCAGAAAGTATATCCTAAGGCTATCTACAAAGAGCCAGAGAAGTATTTCACTGATGATGTGATGATGGTTATTGATCAATGGGCCAAGAATGAATTTAGCTATGGGATGGTAAATGATAGAGAAGACGATACTGTCGAATCTGATTCAGAATGAAGAGTACATTCGTAAGGTAGTTCCTTACTTAAAACCTGAATATTTTCACGACTATACCGATCGCAAGATATTCTCTCTTGTGTTCGAATACTTCGAAAAGTACAACCGGTCTCCATCTGGACCTGCCGTACTGATCGACCTCTCTAACGCTGATGATCTTACGGAAGAACAACATACATCAGCAAAGAACATTGTTGAGCAATTAGAAGAACCTGCTGAGCAGATGGATTGGCTTCTTGACCAGACTGAGAAGTTCTGTCAAGATAAAGCCATATACAATGCGATCATGGAATCGATCCAGGTGATCGATGGTAAGAGTGATAAGGGTAAAGGTGCATTGCCTACAATCCTGGCTGATGCATTAGCTGTTAACTTCGATCCTCATATTGGACATGATCTAATAGAAGATGCTGATGCACGATATGAATGGTACCACCAGAAAGAAGAAAAGGTCAAGTTTGATCTGGACTTGTTTAATGAGATCACAGACGGTGGGCTATCGAACAAAACACTCAATATTGCCTTGGCTGGGACTGGGGTTGGTAAAAGTATGTTCATGTGCCATTGTGCTGCTGCTAATCTTAGAGATCATAAAAATGTTCTGTACATCACATTAGAGATGGCCGAAGAAAGGATTGCTGAACGTATTGATGCAAACCTGATGGGTGTGACTATGGATGAGTTACACACATATGAAAAAGAAACATATGAGAAGAAAATAAATAGAATCAAGGATAATCACAAGGGTAAGATTATCATCAAGGAGTATCCAACTACAGGTGCTGGTAGTAATCACTTTCGTCATCTTATCCAAGAGTTGAAAGTGAAAAAGAACTTTACTCCCGATATCATCTACATTGATTATCTAAATATTTGCATGAGCTCAAGGATTCGTTATGGAGCAGGAGTCAATTCGTATACGTATGTCAAGGCAATTGCAGAAGAGCTACGAGGCCTGTCAGTGGAATTTGACGTGCCGATCGTCTCTGCGACACAAACAACTAGATCGGGTTTCACGAGTTCTGATCTGGGCCTTGAAGACACCTCGGAGAGCTTTGGTCTTCCGGCCACTGCTGACTTCATGTTTGCACTTATTAGCACCGAAGAATTAGATGACCTTGGGCAGATAATGATCAAGCAGTTGAAGAACAGATACTCTGATCCTGCTACTAATAGAAGATTTGTTGTAGGTGTCGACCGAGGTAAGATGACATTCTACACAGTCGAACAACATGCACAAGATGACTTGCTCGATGATATACCAGTATTCGATCAATCAGAAACTAACCAAAGGATGAAGGAAGCATTTGAAGGGTTCAAATGACCAAAGACACTTTCCACGATTTTGAACAAGCTAACTATATACCTCCATCAGGTAAGGCTGAGATGGTCTATCATACTGGCCAGGTTATGGAACGACCAGATTCATTGCCTTATTATGATACCGATGAAGTATATTCATTGAATTGGAAAATGTTAGAGTATGATACGTTACTCAAGCTACATGATACAGCTATGAGTACAAAAAGTGGAGCAAGGGTTGATTCCCAAGGTAAGACAACAGACGATTGGTTAACTCACAGCATATGGACATTTGAGCAGTGTAGAGAAAGCTCAATTGATTTTAGCTACATTATGGCATTGAAAGATCATTTAGAGTTAACAGAAGATGACTCTATTGCATTTTGGGTACAACAACCATGGTCTAAGCACAGGTGGCACTGTGACAGCGTTAAATGCAGCTTGAACATCCTGTTAGGGGATGATACATGGACAGCATATTCATACGGACCAATACAATATAGAAGAGAAGATGGTACGTTTAGTACTGGCTATCATGATCCAACTGATAAAGATCAATATGTTAATTATTTCTATCAATGTGCGTTGATTAATTCCACACACTCACACAGAGCATATGCTGAAGGGGATGTTCGTAAAATGTTTAGGTTTAGTATAAGATCGAAGTCCTTCGAGCAGATGAAAGACTTCCTAAAGGAGTTGTACCATGAAAGGGTATAGGATAGAAAAAAAAGATAAGAAGTGGAGGGTAATTGAACTTGCAACTACTTTGGTTGTTGGATCATATTCAACCAAAAGAGAAGCACAGCAACTAGCCAGACATCTTAATCTTGGGGGAGCATTTGGTGGGCGCACACCAAATTTCTTCGTTGACCAAAAAGATCAAAGGTAATATAATTATAAATACTAGCGTCAGATTTTAGGTGTAGGTGCGCGGGAACGTACTTTATCTAAGTGGCAAGTGTCTAACCAGATGGTTTGACAGAGGAAGAGAGCACGATGTCTTTAGAGATCCGTGGGGTTCGGGTGTTCATTCTGACGCTAGAAACTAAAAAAGGTCCAGCTGGCATCATGCCTCTGGACCTTTACTTTTGTGGGTGAATGCGGAGTCGGACATCGTGGCTCCTAGTTGGTGTTGACTTAAAACTCAAGAGTATTTATAATATGAAGTACTTGGGACAGAGGAGAAAATATGTATTATTCTGAGGAAGCGCAAGATTTTCTTGATGGTCTTCATAAGGCTACAAAGCACAATGTTAGAGAAGCCTACGTTCATTATTTCTTGAAGACATACCAACAAGTGCCCAGAACCAAGTACGCTAAGAATAATGCCCTAAGACAAGCTATGGGTTTGACCGATACAGATATTGTGAATTTGGAGAATTAGATGTTGCCTGAGTCAATAAGATGGTGTAGAATGAGAAGTGACCTTGGGTTCGTATACTATGAAGGATACGCCCTGCGTCATGGTGAAGGTGGAATTGAGGATACTAAGGTGGTGACTATACAGCCTAACGATCATTATCGTAAGAAGTATAAGATCCAGATCCTAGATCATTCTCCTTACCATCGTTCGAGTTTGAAATCCGCACAGAAAGAAGCAGAGGTGATTTATGCAGCAACGTCCAGGTAGATATCATTCAGCGGCCGCATTTGATGGTCCTGAGAGAATTGATACAAGAACGCTTGTAAACTTCTTCAAAGATGCTAAAGAGCAAACAGAAGGTGATGTTTCATTCTATATGGAGCAACTCGAAGATTATTTCCGTAATCAATACAGCCCGAAAAAAGGAGTTGAGTCCGCCCAGAGGGTTTTAGGATTATAAATATCCGTGTTCGAACACTAACTATTTAATTCGTTAACGGAGGAAATAATGGCACAATGGAAAGTACGGTCGAAGTTTGTTTCAAAGCTCGACAACGAGACTTGGTCTGTTGATTCTTGGAAACAAAAGCACTTTGTAGATGCATTGGGTGCAGACCACAACAATGCTCGTCGTGCTCTTGGTACAGATAATAACCTGTACGGATCTTCGACTGCAGAGTGGGAATTGATTGATAATGTTATGCATTGCAATCAGTATTTTGCTTCTGAAGGAGCATACCACGATCTTGGAACGCGTGTAAGCACATACATGAGTGATAACAGCTTATCATACCCATTTACACGTGAAATCATTACACAGGGTGAAGTAGCTGACGCATAATAATGTGGCAAGTGACAATTGCTTTAGAATCCTCATTAGATGAGCCGGATGAACCATGGACAATAGATTCGTGGAAGAAGGCTCATTTTGAGGATCACCTTGGCAAAAAGCTACTACAAGAGTTTAAGCAGATAGGGATCAGGAAAGGCTATAAAGTCGACCTGCCTGTTTCATACGTCCTGAAGCAAAATGATGTTGGTATTATAGAGATGTATCAAACACAGTGGTTTACTTCTGAGCAAAACTATCACAAGAACTCTGAATATACAAAGGCTTGGCTAGAATCCGTAGGGGTTGGATTCTGGCCATTCAAAGTTAGAGGAGTTAATCAGAAAGAAATATAATGCCCAGTAAAGCCGATTTGTATGAGATCGATGTAGCTAACGTAATAGATGGTGCTCTGCCGGCAGGTTATACAGCAGAGCGTCCAAAGGTTAGTTCTAAGTTCTCTGACATCTTAATTGAAGGCCCAAGCACAACATGGGTTGAAGTTAAGATGAATCATACAGATAACCTACATAACATCAGATATTTTTACGATGATGGAATGTGGCAGGTCAAGTCCGAGGCTAAGTCTCGGGCTACTGATGCTTTACTTAAACAGATTAACAAGAGCCCAAACATAAAAGATTGGGTATCAAAAATGGCTGCGTACATGGCTGAGAACCACGGGTTTGATCCTGATAAGCTATCCATCTACAGTACCAAGAGTGAGAGAAGTCAGCCACACAGCGTTTCTGTTGAGCAGATGAAAGAGTATTTGGCTACGCTACCAACCAACAATATTGGTGAAACGATCCCGGTTGATATCGGTCATATTGCTACATTGCACTACAATTTTGGTAAAGCTGAACCTGCATATTATATGCAGACGGGTGATGATTTCTATAGACTTGGGGGCAAAGATCCACTAGGATTAGGAAGTGCCGTTCCTCAGTTCCAAACAGAATCCAATAGGATTATGCTCAGGGTTTCAAGCAGAACCGGCAATTTTGAAGTGCAGTCGGAGCTGAAAGCAAAGAAGATGAAAAGAATGTCTAAATACAGCGTAGCACCAAAGACTGCAAAACGGAACCCATTTGAATTAATTTAGGAGAACACAATGAGTATTCCATTAAGAGCCATGCATGCTGAGATCAAGGACAACTATCTCGGACCTGCAGAAACAATGATCGAAAGTGATGGTGACTTTCAACATGAAGTTGCTGGTCGAGATTCGATTCGTCTAGCTTATGTACTTGCACACGAAGCAGGTAATCCTGATCTCTGGGAAGAAGCCAGAGCAAATTGGGATGAAATGAGAATTGCTGAAAAGAACGCAGCAAAAGCTGAAGAGTAAGTTTTTACTAAATAGTTCTTGAATATATCTCAGAATCAGTCTAGTCCGAGGAAAACCTGATGACGGAAAAAAGAGCTGTAATGGCCTTTGGGAGGATGAATCCACCCACTACAGGTCACGAAAAGTTGATGCACGCAGTGCATAAAGAAGCCAAACGCCAAGGTGCGTCTGCTCATATCATTGCGTCTCATAGTCACGATAGTGAAAAGAATCCAATACATCCAAGCAAAAAACTAGGTTATCTAAAGAAGGTTGCTCCTAAAGGTGTAAACGTATCCGTTTCATCTAAGGAACATCCTACTTTATTGCACCATGCTTCACGCCTCCATGCAGCAGGCCATGACCACCTGACTGTAGTAGCTGCAGGAGAACGTGAAAAAGAGTTCCATTCTCTTCTCCACAAGTATAATGGTAAGAAGGGTTCTCATGGACACTACAACTTCAAATCAATTAAAATTCATTCAGCAGG
>MDTD01130132.1_pt1 | contig 12928 bp, 11 predicted proteins | sample 811221 | NCBI WGS metagenome assembly MDTD01 (sample SAMN05326646, study PRJNA326480) | marine metagenome | isolation source: seawater | place: Pacific Ocean: South West | collected 2011 | reverse complement strand
TCTTTATAAACTTTAGGCATAGCTTCTTCCATTGAAGGATCTTTAGAGCCTGAAGCCTGTTTTGCTTTTTGTGTAATATATTGAGGAGTTCTCGTACCAGCCACAACATCTTCACCTTGTGCATTAATTAAAAATTCTCCAAAAAAAGAATTTTCTCCTGTTGAAGGATTTCTGGTAAAGGCAACACCTGTTGAACAGTTATCACCCATATTTCCAAAAACCATAGCTTGAATATTTACTGCTGTACCCCAGTCATCTGGAATTTGATTTAATTTTCTGTAAGTCTTCGCTCTTTGACTTTCCCATGACAAAAAAACAGCATTGATAGCGCCTAATAGTTGAGTTTTAACATCTTGGGGAAAATTAATTTTACTCTCTTTTTTTACGAGATCTTTAAAATTCGAAATTAGTCCATCCCAATCTTTTTCATCTAAATCCGTATCAAGTAAAACCCCTTTGGTAAGTTTATAATTATCGATTAGTTCTTCAAATAAATGACTATCCACGTTTAAAACAACATTGCTATACATCTGAATAAATCTTCTATAGCTATCTTTTGCAAATCTACCATTTGAAGTCTTATCTTTTAAAGCTTGCACAGTTTTATCGTTCAGACCAAGATTTAGAATAGTATCCATCATGCCAGGCATAGAGACTCGTGCTCCTGATCTTACAGAAACCAACAATGGATTTTTTAAATCACCAAATTTTTTTTTTGTTTTTTTTTCTATTAAAATTAATTGTTTCTCAATACTTTTTATTATTGAATTTGGTAAATTTTGTTTATTTTTATAAAAGATTTTACATACTTCGGTTGATACTGTAAATCCGGGAGGAACTGGAAGTCCTATTCTGCCCATTTCCCCTAAATTAGCACCCTTTCCTCCCAGAATATTTTTAATATTCTTAAGCTTCCTAGCAGATTTATCATCAAAGCTATAAATAAATTTTTTCATCTTAAACCTTCGAGTTTTGAAAAGTTTATTAATATATTGAATGTATTACAAAACATTTTAAGTAATTCCAACCTATTGTTTTTAATATCCATATTTTCATCATTTACAACAACGTTATCAAAAAAATTGTCAGTAAATGGCTTTAGCTCAGATAGATTTTGAATAAGATTTTCATAATTTTTATTAACATCTTTATTTGTCAATAAAGTTCTTATTTCATTTACTTTTTGAAATAAATTTTTTTCTGCCTCTTTTCTGAATAGTACTGTGTCTGGTCTTCCTTGTATATTTTTTCCCTCTCGTTCTATTATATTATATGCTCTTTTAAATGAACTTATCGCATTTTTCCCGACTTCTTTATCAATATATTTATTCATCATAATATTTTTTTTATATAAATCATAAAAATTATCACCTAAATGAGAACTTAAGGCTGCTTCAATTATATCAGATTTTATGTTTTTATCTTTAAGCAAATTTTTCATTCTTTCTCTCAAAAAATCTATTATTTCTATTTCGGTTTTTGAATTAAGAGATTTCACGCCTTGTTCCTCTAATAATGCGATATTATAATTAATTAAATCTCGTATTTTTAAATTTAATTTATTTTCAATTATAATTCTAAGCAAACCTATTGCAGATCTTCTTAAAGCAAACGGATCTTTTGAACTAGAAGGCTTCTCATTTATTAAAAAAAAACTAACTAAACTATCAATTTTATCTACGATAGCTATTGTATAGCTTATAGGTTTTTTGGGAACTATTGAATTATTTCCTAAAGGTAAATAATGATCACTAATCGCATTAGCAACGTCCTCTTCAAATCCTTGAGCGAGAGCAAAATATCTTCCCATCTTACCTTGTAATTCAGGAAATTCCCCAACAATATCTGAACATAGATCAGATTTTGATATTGAGGCAGAAATTTCAACTTTTTCTTTGCTAATATTAAATTCATCGGAAAGGTATCCAGCTAATTTTCTAAGTCTCGTAGATTTATCATACAAAGTTCCAATCTTTTCATAAAATGTTATTTTTTTAAGTTTAATTATTTGTTTTATTAAATTTTTTGATTTGTCTTTATCCCAAAAAAACATGGCATCAGATAATCTGGCTTCAACAACTTTTTTATTACCTTCTTTAATAATATTCTTATTGTCTGATTTATTAGCTACAACTAAAAAATTGTTTGTTAGTTCTTTTTTGTTATTGAATAAAGGAAAGTATCTTTGATGATCTTCTAGGGTAGAAATAATTATTTCATTTGGTATTTTTAAATATTTTTTATCGAAATCGATTAGTAAAATATTTGGATTTTCTGTTATATTTATAACATCTTGTAACGTTTTTTTATTAAAATTTTCTAAAAATTTTTTATTCTGACAAATAGTTTTAAATTTTTTTAAAATTATTTTTTCTCTCTCTTCGTGATTAAAAACAATATTATTTTTTTTCAATAATTTTTTATAATCATTAAAGTTTTTAACCTTAATTGCCTGTATCGTTAAATCTTTTTCAATAATCAATTTATCAGAAGATTTTATATGCCCATAATTAAAATCCAATAAATTTCCATTAAAAACTGCTAAAATTGATCTTAAAGGTCTACCCCAAATAATTTCAGTGTTCGACCATTTCATTGATTTTTTCCATCTCAAAGTTGAAATAATTCCTAAAAGATTTTTGATAATAACGTCTTTAATAAAAATTTTCCTATTTTTAGTTTTTATGAAAAAAAACTTTCCTTTGTCAGTTTCTTTTTCATAAATATCTTTTTTTTGAAGATCATGTGCGCGTAAAAAATTATTAACTACGTCCTCCAAAACACCAACTTTCGGACCCCTTATTTCCTTTGATGGAATATTTAAAATTAATGGAAGACTTTGAATTAAAATCGTTAATCTAGTTGGAGTTGAAAATATTTTAAGACTTTTAGTTTTTATTCCTTCATCTTCAAGAGATTTATTTAATCTTTGTCTAATCTCTTCCCTTGCGCTTATTTGTAAATTTGTTGGTATTTCTTCACTATAAAGTTCGAATAAAAATTCAGCCATAATTTATTTTTGACTACTCAACCATGTTAATGCAGAGCTTTTGGCAAGTTCTCTTATTCTGTTTATGTAACCTGTTCTCTCAGCAACTCCTATTACGCCTCTTGCATCTAATAAGTTAAAAATATGACTTGCTTTTAAACATTGGTCATAAGCAGGTAAGGCAAGGTTCTTTTCAATTAATGACTTGCATTCTTTTTCAGCAAAAGAAAAACTATCCATTAAAGATTTAGTGTTAGCGTATTCAAAGTTATATGCTGAAAATTCTTTTTCGGACTGTAAATAAATATCTTTATATTGGACTCCATCATAATTCCAATCTAGATCAAAAACATTTTTCTTTCCTTGTATAAACATACAAAGTCTCTCTAATCCGTAAGTTAATTCCACTGGAACAGGGTTACATTCTTGCCCGGCCATTTGTTGGAAATAAGTGAACTGTGTAATTTCCATACCATCACACCAAACTTCCCAACCCAAACCTGATGCGCCTAAGGTTGGACTTTCCCAATCGTCTTCTACAAACCTAATATCATGTTTTTTTATATCTATTCCTATTGATGCAAGACTTTTGAGATAAATATTTTTAATATTATCTGGAGAAGGTTTTATTATTACTTGAAATTGATAATAATGTTGTAATCTATTTGGATTTTCTCCGTATCTTCCATCAGTTGGTCTTCTTGAGGGTTGAACATATGCTGCTTTCCAAGGTTTGGGTCCAAGTGATCTTAGTGTTGTAGCAGGATGAAAAGTTCCTGCACCAACTTCAATATCGTAAGGTTGAAGTAGCACACAACCTTGTTTTCCCCAATATTTTTGTAAATTTAAAATTATATCTTGGAAAGATAAATAATTTTTTTTTAAGTTATTTTGTTTAGGCATTTATAAACCAAATCTTTGCCACATTGCTTTTTCTTCTAAATCATTTAATAAATTATCAACTTGATTATTTACAGATGAAGATAACTTTTTAGCAATAAATCCCTTTTGTTTTTCGAATTTTTTTATAATGACTTTTTCACCAAACTTTTCTTTTAAAACCTGGTCTGCATTTCCAATTCCATCAATAAGTCCGAGTTTCAAGGCTGTTTTTCCTGTCCAGAACTCGCCTGTAAAAATATTATTTTTTTCTGGATCTTTAAGTTTTGTACCTCTACTTTTTTCAACTACTTTTATAAAATCTGAGTGAAGTTCCAATTGAATTTGTTTTAATCTTTTTACATCGTCTTCCTTTTCTTCAACAAAAGGATCTAATGTACTTTTGTTTTTTCCAGCTGTATAAACTCTTCTTTCTACACCTATCTTGCTTATTAAATTCTTGAATCCAAAGGAAGCTGATATTACTCCTATAGATCCAATTATTGAACTTGAATTCGCGTAAATTTCATCTCCGGCACACGCAATAAAATAACCTCCAGAGGCCGCAACGTCTTCAGCAAATACTATTACCTTAGTTTTATTCTTTTCTGCTAGTTGCCTTATGTAACTATAAATTAGATGTGATTGAACAGGAGAACCGCCTGGTGAATTAATAGATATAGCTACATTTTTTGGTTTTTTATATGAGAAAGCTTTTTTTAATAATTCCTGTTGACTTGCAAGATCCATTCCTTGCCTAAATCTACCAGCACTACCTATAACACCTGTTAATCGAACATGCGGAATTACAGTTTTTTTTTTAAAAATTGAGAACATATTTTGGTTACTAATTTACTCTTATATATCAATAGTAGATAAATTTTTAAACTATATTTGCGCTACTTCTAGTTGAATTATGGGTGCGTCACCACGGTAAGATTTTAAAAATTTATTATACCAAAAATCATTTATAAATAGCAGCATTATGGGAAGAGTAATACCTCTTAAAAAATCTGCAAATTCTGCGTATTTAGAGTTAAAAAATTTATTAAATAAAAAACTAGTCAAGGTTGAAGAGTTAATAGAACTAAGACTACAAAGTAAAGTTAATCTCATTAAAAAAATGAGCGATCATCATTTTAAGTCTGGTGGAAAAAGATTGAGAGCACTACTTACTTTAGGTTCTGCAAAACTATCTGGTTACGAGTTGGGTAACAGAGACGTAAATCTAGCAACTTGTGTTGAACTAATTCATTCTGCAACTTTACTTCATGATGATGTTATAGATGAAAGTCAACTAAGAAGAGGTCACAAAACAACCAATTCAATTTGGGGCAATCAATCTTCAATACTCGTAGGAGATTATTTATTGAGTAGATGCTTTGAGATTATGGTTGAAGATGGAGATCATGAAATTTTAAAATTACTATCTTCAACTTCTGCAAAAATTGCTCAGGGAGAGGTGTTACAATTACAACATAAGGGAGAAGCAGATTTGCTTGAAGATACCTATATTAAAATTATTACATTAAAAACCTCCTCATTATTCTCAGCTGCTACAAGAACTGGAGCGTGTCTTGCTGGAGGAAGTACAAAAGAAAAAAATGCTCTTGAGTCATATGGAAAAAATTTGGGATTAGCTTTTCAAATAGCAGATGATGCTTTGGATTATTACGCAAAAGAGTTAGTATTTGGAAAAGAAATAGGTAAAGATTTTTTTGAAGGAAAAACAACTTTACCATTAATTATAATATTTCAGAGAGCTAATAATGAAGAAAAAAAATTCTTATTAGAAGTTTTTAAAAAAACTAAAAGAAATGAAGATGATTTTAGTGAGACTTTAGCTTTAATAAATAAATATAAGGCTGTTGAGGAAAGTTTGAAAAGAGCTGAGTATTTTGTAAATGTTTCACGTGATGCTTTAAGTATTTTTGAAGAAAGTGAGGAAAAAAAAATACTTCAAAATTTAAGTGACTTCAGTTTAGATAGAAAATATTAAGGATAAAGAAGCTCTTTAGTCCATTTATTTTTATTTTTTTTAAAATTAAGCCTTTCGTGAATTCTCCCTTCTCCATCTAACCAAAACTCAATTACATCTGGAATTAATCTCCATCCAGACCAGTTTGAAGGCCTGGGAACTTTTTTTTCTTCAGGAAATTTTTTTTCGAATTCTTTAATCCTTTTTATAAAATTTTCTCTTTTATCTAAAACTTGAGATTGTGATGAGGCCCAAGCACCTATTTTATTTTTATAAGGTCTAGAATGATAATATTTATCAGCTTCTTGATCTGACACCTTTTCAACTGCTCCAGATATTCTAATTTGTCGTCTTAAACTTTTCCAATGAAAACACATTGATGCTTTTTGATTTGATTTTAAATCATTTCCCTTTTTGCTTTCAAAGTTAGTATAAAATACAAAACCTTTTTCACTAATACCTTTTAACAAAACCATCCTCACACTTGGTTGATTATTTTTATCTGAAGTGGCTAATGCTAGAGCGTTTGGGTCATTTATCTCAGTTTCCTCTGCTTTTGAGAACCATTTTTTGAATAATTCAATAGGATTTTCCTGCTCTTCAAAGCACTTATCTAAACCAAGTGAATTTTTGCCATTTTTTTGATTCATAATTTCTATAAAATAATTTATACATTAAATAATTATGTCTTTTAATACTTTTGGTAAAATATTTAGATTTACAACTTGGGGGGAATCTCATGGTCCTGCCATAGGATGCATTATTGACGGTTGTCCACCCAATATATCTTTGTCTGAGGGTGAGATTCAGAGGGATATGGACAAGAGAAGGCCAGGTCAGTCTAAGTTTACAACCCAAAGAAAAGAGTCGGATAAAGTCATAATCTTGTCTGGTGTATTTGAGGGTAAAACGACAGGCACACCCATATCAATCATAATTTATAATGAGGACAAAAGATCAAGAGATTATGAGTCAATTAAAAATAAGTTTAGACCTGGACATGCTGATTTCACCTATTTTAAAAAATATGGAATTAGAGATTATAGAGGTGGTGGAAGACAATCAGCTAGAGAAACAGCTTGCAGGGTAGCTGCCGGTTCAGTTGCCAAAATTGTATTAAAAAAAATTTTAGGAAAAAAGTTTAATATTGTTGGAGCAGTCACACAACTTGGATTATTATCATGTAATAGATCAAATTGGAATAATAGGGAAATATTGAAAAATCCATTTTTTTGTCCAGACAAAAAATCTGTAAAAATATGGGAAAAGTATTTACTTGCAGTTAGAAAATCTGGATCCTCATGCGGAGCTATAATTGAACTAAGAGCTAATGGAATTCCTGTTGGACTTGGTGCACCAATTTATTCCAAACTTGACGCTGATATATCATCGGCTTTAATGAGTATAAATGCAGTTAAGGGAGTAAATATAGGTGCTGGCATGAGTTCAGCTAACTTGAGTGGTGAGGAAAACTCAGACGAAATCAAAAGTATTTCAGGGAGAGTAAAATTCAACTCGAATAACGCAGGTGGTATTTTAGGTGGAATATCTTCTGGTCAAAATATAATAGCCTCCTTCGCTGTAAAACCAACCTCATCGATAGTTACTTCAAGAAAAACAATTGATAAGAAGGGAAAAAATACAAATATTTCTGTAAGAGGAAGACATGATCCATGTGTGGGTATTAGAGCTGTACCAATTGGCGAAGCTATGTTGGCTTGTGTTTTATTAGATCATCTATTAATGCATCGAGCGCAGTGCGGTTAATTATTTAACTTATTCTTATTTTTAGCAAAAATTATATTAGACTTTAATGTTTCTTCAATTTTAGTTACTATATCATTTGAATTTAAACCAGCCTGATCATACATTTTTGATGGTGTATCTTGATCAATGAAACTGTCAGGTAAAATCATAGATCTAAATTTAAGCCCATTATCAAAGACACCTCTATCTGCAAGAAGTTGTGAGACATGTGATCCAAAACCTCCTACTGATCCCTCTTCAATAGTTATTAAAACTTCATGATTGCTAGCTACTTCTAATATTAACTTTTCATCAAGAGGTTTTACAAATCTGGCATCTACTATGGTTATATTAATCCCTTTTTTAGATAAAATTTCTTTTGCTTCTAAGCATTGTTGAAGTCTTGTTCCTAAGTTTAATATTGCTACTTTTTTTCCTTCAGAAATTATTTTACCTTTTCCAATCTCTAATACTTCGTCTAAATTTGGTAGTTGGACACCAACTCCATTTCCTCTTGGATATCTAAAAGCCGATGGTCTATCATTTATTTGAACAGATGTATTTATCATTTTTACTAATTCAGCCTCATCACTTGGAGCCATAACTACAAAGTTTGGAAGAGTAGCTAAATAAGTAATGTCAAATGATCCTGCATGAGTAGGTCCATCGGCACCTACCAATCCCGCTCTATCTATCGCAAATCGGACAGGTAATGATTGCAAGGCTACGTCGTGTACTACTTGATCATATGCTCTTTGTAAAAATGTTGAATAAATAGCCGCGAAGGGCTTATAACCCTCTGTTGTAAGACCTGCAGCAAAAGTGACAGCGTGTTGTTCTGCTATTCCCACATCAAACATTCTATCTGGAAATTTTTTTTCAAAAAGATTTAACCCAGTGCCGGAAGGCATTGCTCCTGTAATACCGACTATCTTTGTATCACGTTCCGCGTGTTTTATGAGTGTATCTGCAAAAACTTTTGTATATGCGGGTTTATTAGATTTTACTTTTGATTGTTGTCCAGTTGAGATATCAAATTTTGATACTCCATGATACTTATCTCCTGATTCCTCTGCGGGCTTGTAACCTTTCCCTTTCTCTGTAATTGCATGGATAAGAATGGGACCTTCATGTTTAGAATGTTTAACATTTTCGAAAATTTCGACTAAATTATCCACGTCGTGTCCATCTACTGGGCCAATATAATAAAAACCCAGTTCACTAAAAAGAGTGCCTCCTGTTACTATACCTCTTAAAATATCCTCAGCCTTACCTGCTTTTTGGCTAAATCTTTTAGAAAATGCAGAGGTAATTAATTTAATAGTTTCTCTTAAGCTAAAATATAATTTACCAGATAAAAGCTTAGCTAAATATTTACTCATTGCTCCAACTGGTTTAGCTATAGACATGTCATTATCGTTCAAAACTACTATTAATTTTGATTTTAATGCTCCTGCATTATTCATTGCTTCATAAGCCATACCAGCACTCATTGCACCGTCACCAATTACTGCTATCACATTATTATTGTCATTAGATAGTTTTTTTGCAACAGACATTCCCAACGTCGAGGAGATAGATGTTGAACTATGAGCTGCACCAAAAGGATCATATTCACTTTCCGATCTTTTTGTAAAACCAGATAATCCTCCACCTTTTCTTAATGTTCTAATTTTATCTTTTCGACCAGTCAAAATTTTATGGGGGTAACATTGATGACTTACATCCCAGACTAATTTATCTTTGGGGGTATTAAAAACATAGTGAAGTGCAACAGTAAGTTCAACTACACCCAAGCCTGCTCCTAAATGGCCTCCAGTTTCAGACACTACATCAATTAACTCAGTTCGTAGTTCCTCAGAAATTTTCTTTAAATCTTTCTTTTCAAATTTTCTTAGATCACTTGGAAAATTAATATTATCTAAATACTTTTTCATTAAAACTTTCTACTTAATACAAATTCAATTGTTGCGTTTAAATCATTTGCTTTTTTTCCATGTTTTTCAAGATTTCTCAATATTTTCTTTTTTAATTTTTTAGCGTAATTTTGTGCTTTTTGATAGCCAAGTATTTTTATAAGTGTTGATTTACCTTTTTTTTTATCATTTTTAATAGGTTTTCCAATATCTTTTGTTGATCCTTTTATGTCTAAAAAATCATCAGCTATTTGAAATAATAAACCTATCTCTATACCTAAGTTTGCTATATATCTTTTCTCTTTCAAGCTCCTATTAGCGATTATTGCGGGTGCTAAACAAGAAAATTCAAATAATTTACCTGTTTTCTTTTTTTGCATATTTATAATTTGACTTATACTCTTTTTCTTTTTTTCAAATTTAAGGTCAAGTTCTTGTCCGCCTGCTATTCCCTCATGACCTGAATATTTAGCTAATTTCTGAATTAGTTCTAATTTAGACTTATGTGAGATATTAAATTTTATATCAGTCAATATTTCAAAAGCCAAAGTTAGTAGAGAATTGCCAGCTAAAACTGCTGTTGACTCCCCAAATTTAATATGCGTAGAGGGTTTGCCTCTTCTAATTGAGTCATCGTCCATACAAGGCAAATCATCGTGGATTAATGAATAGGAGTGAATACTTTCAACTGCTGCACATACGTTAGTAAGTTGACTAGATTTTAGGTTATATAACTTTCCGACATCATAAATTATTGAGGATCTTATTTTCTTTCCTCCCGATAACACGCCATATTTCATTGGTTTAATCAAAAGTGATTTTGATTGTCTTCTTAAAAATTTATCAATAAAAATATCTACTTTTTTAGCATTCTTTAATAATTTTTTAATTATCATCTTGCTTTTTTTTTCTTTTAGATAGCTCTCTTAATTTTTTTTTAAATAGTTCGTTCATATGTTTATTTAGTTTGACTAAACGTTCATATTCCTTGATGTTCCTATCTAAATTTACATCTTTATTTTCTAATTTAACCAAAATTCGTTGGATTTCCTCTTTTGTATCTTTTATTGATTTACTTTTTAAATCACCTGGAATATTTTCATTTTTCATAAATATTATAATAATAACATTATGAAAAATATCTATTCAAATATTAAAAAAATTAACAAAAAATCAATTTTTAATACTGTTAATTATCTTAAAAAAAATAATATTGTAGGATTGCCGACAGAAACAGTATATGGAATAGCTGGTAATGCTTATTCAAAAAAAGCTTTAAAAAGCATTTATAAATTAAAAAAAAGACCAAAAAAAAATCCTCTTATAATTCATTATTTTTCAATAAATGACATAAAAAATGACGTAGAAATAAACTTTATTTTTCAAAAACTTTATAAAAAATTTTGCCCTGGTCCGATTACTTTTGTATTAAAAAAGAAAAAAAAATCAAAAATACATAAATTAGCTACGGCTAATCTAAATACTGTAGCAATAAGATTTCCAGCTCATATCCAAACTCGAAAAATTCTTAGAAAATTAAAATTTCCATTAGCAATGCCGAGTGCAAATATATCTTCAGGCTTAAGTCCAGTATCAGCGTTGGATGTTCATAAAGAGTTTAAAAATAAAGTAAAAATTATTTTAAACGGTGGAAAATCAAAAATAGGTTTAGAGTCTACTGTAATAGACTTGTCAAATAAAATTAAGATCTTAAGACCGGGAATATTGACAAAAAATGATATAAAATTTTTTTTAAAAAAGAATATTTCTTTTAGTAAGTCTGATAAAATTAAAGCCCCTGGAAACATTAGAAAACATTATTCACCAGGTATACCTATTAAATTAAATTCCAAAAGATCTTATGGCAATCATGCTTTTATTACTTTTGGAAAAAAATTTAGGAAAGGAAAGCACTCTTTTAATTTAAGTGAAAAATCTGATTTAAAAGAGATAGCAAGAAACCTTTATAAGACCTTGAGAAAAATTAAAGAATTAAAATATAGAAAAATTTATATTGTAAAAATTCCAAATAAAGGTATTGGTATTGCAATTAACGACAGATTAAAAAGAGCATCAAAATATAAATGAAAATTGAAATTAAAAATTTAAAAAAGATATTTAATAATACTACTGTGGTCGATAATATAAGTTTTACAATTGAAGAAAATAAGACTTTAGGGTTATTGGGGCCAAATGGTTGTGGAAAAACAACTACAATAGGAATGATGTTGGGACTGATTGAACCTTCTCAAGGTGAAATAAGAATTGATAATAAAGATATAAACCAAATTGACAAAAATGAATATCTATCGCAAATAAATTTTGCTTCACCCTATATTGAACTGCCAAAGAAACTTACGGTTAAACAAAATTTAGAGGTATATGGAAGGTTGTATGGTGTCGAAAACCTAAATGAAAGAATAGATGAAATAGCATCAGATTTAAACCTTGTAAATTTTATGAATATAAAGAATGGAGAACTTTCTTCTGGACAAAAAAATAGAGTTTCACTGGCTAAGTCTCTAATAAATAAACCCAAAATTCTATTTCTTGATGAGCCGACTGCAAGCTTGGATCCTGATATAGGAGATTTTGTTAGAAGATATATTAAAAATTATAAAAAAAAAAATTTAGTCACAATACTTCTTGCTTCTCATAACATGAGTGAAGTGGAAAGATTATGTGACGATATAATTATGATGAAATCTGGTAGAATAGTTGATCAAGGCACGGCTCAAAATTTAATCGAAAAACATGGAAGAAATAATTTGGAAGAAACTTTTTTAAAGATAGCTAGGAGTAATAATGAGGTGGCATAAAATTTATGGGCTTAGCCTGAGACATATATATTTAATTAAAAGTTCTTTTCCAAGAATCCTAGATTTAATATATTGGCCATCGATACAAATTTTTTTGTGGGGATTTATATCAAAATTTTTTACCTTAAATTCATCATATTTTGATAATACCGTGGGAGTAATTTTAACAGCAGCGATACTTTATGATTTTTTATTTAGATCAAGCATTAGTTACAATATGATGTTTTTAGAAGAAATTTGGAGTAGAAATTTTACTAATTTATTTATTGCACCTATTAAGATCAGTGAAATAATATCTGCTCTAACCTTAACTGCAATTTTTAGAACCATGATTGGCTTTGTCCCTGCTGTCTTAATTGCTATACCACTATTCAATGTTTCTGTTTTTAAATTAGGCTTGCCGCTTTTATTTTTATTAATGAGCTTATATATTTTTGGAATTTCATTAGGTTTACTAGTTACAGCAGGACTTATAAGATTTGGACCATCTTTTGAAAATATTGCATGGGCGAGTTTATTTTTTTTGGCTCCTTTAGGGTGTATTTATTATCCAATAGAAATTTTACCAGAAATACTGCAAATTATTGCTAAAGTCTTGCCT
>MDTD01008141.1_pt1 | contig 12928 bp, 16 predicted proteins | sample 811221 | NCBI WGS metagenome assembly MDTD01 (sample SAMN05326646, study PRJNA326480) | marine metagenome | isolation source: seawater | place: Pacific Ocean: South West | collected 2011 | reverse complement strand
CAACAGAGTTGGAATCATCAGAACGCCGAACCAACCGACATAGAGGCGGTTATTGGTAGAAGTTACCCACTCGCAGAAATTTTCCCACGAAGAGGTTGATTGTTGCCTTGAAAGTGTTTGAGCCATTGTTTTAAACAAAAAAGTAAGACCATCAGGGAAATGGTGGAGTTACTATTTCCTCGCACCCTTAGCGAGGATATGAAAGACGTTTTTATACACCCTATAGGTCTTGGTTTAAGGGGTGTTACAAGAATTAGAAATGTTACATTTCTTAACCCGTTGACTTATTTAGTATATTACGATTTCCTCACCGTGTCAAGCCCTAAAAACGATATTCGTCCAAGATGTCCAGAACATAGTTAAGTTGCCTCTGAACCAACTGCTGCTCTCCAGGATACAGATGCCTCGTTTCAGATGAACCCTCAGAGATAGGCACCTGATCAAAGTATGCACTATTCTTCAACTTAATGATACGGCAACGTAACTCTTCAACACTGACCTGATTTCTAGGCATATAAAAAAGACCCTCTACAGTATGTAGAGAGTCTAGCGTTAATTTGCTGGTGGTGCATATATTGGTGTCATCAAACCACCATCTGGACCGTCATCATCATCAACATCATCACTTGTCAACAGGGCGGCAAATACAAACCCTCCTACCATAGATGCTGCTATGAGTAACATATCGCTCACCATACGCCTGGGATGATTTGACCTGTGGTTGCGTAGCTACCCATCGCAGCGATCACTCCGATCATCGCTGCCCAACCGTTGATGCGTTCTGCTTTTTCGTTCATTTTGTTTTGCTCCTTTTAAGTAGTAAAGTTGTGGCCAAGTATCACGGATTATTTCCGCTAATTTGTATGAAGTATTTGTCTGGATCACCTTGTGTGTTTTCGTAGATGGAGGAGTCTCCATAAGTTTTGTGGTCTTTGTATCCAACCATGCGACCCTTAGTATTCTGCAGTGCAGGCATGAAGGCAATGATAAAGAATACTGCAGGTGCTCCGATAATGAGACCACCAGCAATTACATAATAAGTAAGAAGTTCAATCAAGGATGAATCCATCAGTAAGTTTCCGCGAGTTGTTCTACAGAGTATCCCAGCAATACAAGAAATGTAATGCTAGTCATGGTGAAAAGGATTTCAGTCATCAAAATCCGAACGCACCAAAGAAAAATACACTACCACTGAAAGCATAAGAGACAACAGCAGCAACGAATCCAACCATAGCAGTACGTCCATTTAACTTCTCTGCCTTCTCTGCATATGTCTCATATCCATAACGCTCAGCGTCAGTTTGAGAGACATACATACGTGGTTCTTTAGCGAACAAATTTTGCTGTCCGCGCTCATTAGTCGTTACAGTCATGGTGTTGTGTAAAGAACTGTTACATTATTATATAGCAAATGTAAAGTTCTGTCAACTACTTTCCTTCAAATCCAGGGGGTAATGTTCCCATATACGGATCATACTCAAAGATTTTGCCCCACTCTTGGTCTATGGCATTCGTTTTCCAGAAGTTCCAAAGTCCATCATGACTACTACGATGGAAGACATCCACATGAATATCATGAATGTCTGAACCTAGATCAATTTTGTAAAGGAACAAAGGAATAGCAAAGGTGTTACCAGAGTTGTAAATCAAGTCGTCTGCTACTGCTCTGGGTTTCATACCCTGGTCCAACTTATACTTGTCTCCACGGCAGTGAAGATCAACAAGTTTTTGAGCGTGACGACGTGTAATCATATAACACGCAGTAGAGAAGTCATTTACAAATCTTCTATGCATCTTCATATGAATCTGTGCCGGATTAATCACAGCAAGTTGTACTACATCATAATCATAAGGAACTTTGGCGTTGAACTCTTTCCAAGTAAATGGCCAGTAAGTAATCGTTGAAATATCACAATCATCCTCCATCATCAAAGCACATGGAGCATCAGTCTCCAAAAACATCTTCATTGCGTTGAGATGTGATGTGACACAACCAACTTCACCAGAAGTCATGTTGTCAGGGTATTTCCCCTTCAGGATTTCTCCCAGGTCATTATCACCCCTACCATCATAGGCAGAGACACGGGTATAGTTTTCCAATTCCCAATACTTGAACTGGTTCTCCATGTACTCCCATCTATCAGTCTTGTCATCAAGATTGATACAGTAAATTGGTGGAAGACCTTTGACTTTTGGTAGTGCTTTATTTCTGTCCATATTCTTTGATCCAATCCTCAAGTTTCACTTTTGGTTTCCAACCAAATACTTTTTTAATTTTATCACAGTTTGCCAAAGACACCCGTGCCTCACCTCTACGTGGTGGCAGATGAGTTTGCTTATCAGAAATCATATCTGCGATTTCTTTTACAGAGTGATTTACACCTGTTCCAACATTATAGACTTGACCATAACATTCTTCATCAGGATTACCGATGGCACACATAACGTTAGCGTTGACAATATCGCTAACGTGAACGAAGTCTCTACGCTGTTCGCCATCACCAACGATTGTGAGTTCTTCACCAGCATCACGCTGTCTGAAGAAGATACCCATCACTGGAGCATACTGTCCCGTCTCTGCCTGCCTGTCTCCATATGCATTGAAGTAACGTAGGATGACCGTAGGAAACTCATACAGATCCGTATACATCTTACACAGTTTTTCACCACCAATCTTTGAGACCGAATATGGATTGAGACAATCGTCTGGTTGAGTCTCCACATTTGGTGGTTCATTCAATCCATATCCAGAGGATGTGGAAGAGTAGATTACTCGTTTTACATTAGCTTCCCTAGAGCATTGAAGGACCGTTGCGGTCCCCATCGTATTAGTAGAAACTGTTCTCAGTGGGTTCTCAATACACTCACCAATCTTTGCCTCTGCTGCCATGTGGAACACATAGTCCACTCCATAGTAGAAGATACGGGTGATGTGATAGTTACAGATGTCCTGCCGGACATACTTTGCCTTTTCGTTTTTGTGCTCTGGGAAGGCAGTATCAATTACCGTAACTTCATGTCCGAGTTCTACAAGTTTATCAACAAGGTGTGATCCAATAAAACCACAACCACCAGTTACAATAGACTTCATGCTGTTTTTAGAATAAAGAAACCATTACCATGAGGATGTGGTTCAATCCACTTCTCCTTAATTGACCCAAGAGAATATGAGAACTTCACAAGTTCCATACCCTGCGACTCAAACATTTTAATCCACCACTCCTCGTCTTTCTTGGTAACGTGAGTAACATCCACCTCATACTCTCGGATTCTAAACCGATCATTATCTCCAAGAGGAATAACAAAGAAGAACTGATTGGACTTCTTCTTGAACTTCTGGAGCACAGAAGGAATATCCTCTACTTCAACATGCTCTAGGACATCCTTACAAATAAGTAGATCATAAACCTTGTCATTTGGAAGAGACACATAGTCCTTCACATTAGGATGACAGTGCTCAACAGCGTACTCACTAATGTCTTCACCCCAGGCATCACACCCAAGAATACGAAGAGCATTCACCAAGAAACCTTTGGCACATCCATAATCAACACAAGTCTTAAACTCGAAGTTATTTTGAATGTCAAGTGCTTCAGGAATAGAACGAGTGGGCATCCACTTGTAATCTTCATACCCAGAGATATGTTTCCTTACACCATCCTCATAATAGTCTTTGGTGAATTGATGCATATCAAGCGAAATCATTATGAATAGTGTCAGTTAGGATGTCGTCAATCAGTTCGTTCTGCATGGCATACTTACAATAGTGGCAAGCATGGTGTCTGCGTGTTGGTCCTTGAGTATAGAACTCTTCAATACCATCAATATCACAGACAGCAAACTGTGACTCGGGAACATAGTTGTAGTTGTTCTCAATAGACAGTTCAGCAGAAGGACACGCATAGATGTATCCGTCAGTAAACAGGAATGGTTTGACCATATGCATATAGCAATGATCATTTCTACGCTCACCTTTGAAGTTGAAGTCAGAAAGGAACGCATACTTCAGTTTGCGTCCACGGTCCTCTTCATATGCTTCAATGATGCCACGAATGGTATCAATGTCTTTCTTAGTTTCCTTTACATCCTTAATGGCGTTGAAGGCAATACGACAAGGAATACCATTCTCCTCCACCCAGTCTAACATACGGATAAAGTTTTCGGTAGTCTGAAATTTCTTAGAAAGCACACGCTTGTTCTTTACATCACTCCAATCACCTGTGATGTTGGGGTTCTTAGATGTCTCCAGGTTCTCATCCCAAACATAAGCAGCAGATGGCTTACAGTTGGTTCCTTCAAAGACACTCAGGTCATAATCATAACCCTCATAGAACCCATACATTCCCAGGCGAACCCAGTCAAACAGTTCTACAATATCTTTCTTGATAGGGCGGTCAGCACCGAAACGTGCTCCATTGGTGCAAATACCGAGACTAAATCCCAAGTCCTTAGCATACTGAACGATTTCTTTGAAGTGTGGGTGAATACTAGGTTCACCACCACCAGTGAACTCAACACCAGTCACACCAATCGCTTTGAAACTCTCAAGTGCCTGGAATACTTTTTCTGTAGGCATCTTTTCTGAGATGTCCCTGTTCGCAAAGCAGCAAAAAGAACAGGTCAGGTTACAAGCATTCGTCAGTGAGATGTGTGCCATCACTGGCGAAGGTGGTTTACCTTCCTGAAGGTTCTGTAACTTTGGAAGTTGCTTCAGAAGTTTGGCAAGGTTACTACTATAACTTCTACCGTCTTCTTCCTCTTGTATTTTTATAATCGTTCCATCTTCATTGAAGATGCTTTCGCCGCGATAAACCATAGTTCTTTAATAATGTTCTTTCCACTGGTGGACTACAGGGTAATCCATATAATTAGGTTCACGAACTTCACCTAACCATTCAGCACTCTGATATTTATGACCCCTCTTTCCAAAGTGATATACGGTACACATGTCAACAATACCAAGTCCTTTGTATCCACCAGGGTAAGAGTGCTCCTCTATTAGTTTGTCCTGATTTTCTGTGATGTCTTTGATGATGTCATCGTAGATACTCAAAAAGATTTCTACGTTATACATGCTGCCACCACACATACCATACCTTTCAATATCTAACCCACCCTGCTCAAGGCAGTCGCGTCTCATATTTCTAGGCATTGTACCACCAATTCTAACACCTTTCAGTGCAAATGGTTTATCCAACTTGAACGATTGACGTATCCATACATCATCCTCAAGGAACATCATATACTCTGTTTCACATAGATCACAAGCAAGCTTGTGTCGTTTGAAAAACTCTAACGTCCTATAAGCGTTGTAGTAATCTCTGTTATATCCGTTCTCTGCATTACCAAAGATATTCTCCCGCCAACAGTAGTGGCAAGAATACTTCTCTGCCAAATCCGAAAAATCCAACCCTCCATCAGAAATCAGGAGGATCGGATTATCAGGGAAGCACTTTCTGAAGTTATCTAAAACAAACTCTGTTGCTTTCTTATTATTATAACAAGGAAAGACTGCACCAAACTCAACCATCACTTTGCCTCAAACAAATAATCTTCAATCACTACATAATCCATTTGAGTATTATTTAACGCATACAGAGCATCTTCAATAGAAGATAAGATAGGATATCCACGAATGTTGAACGAAGTATTGAGTAGAACATTTGTTTCAGAAATCTTACCAAACTCAGTAAGCAGTTCATAGAACTCTGCGTGTGATTCTTCAGTCACAGTCTGAAGACGTGCTGTATTATCAATATGAGTGATGGATGGAAGTTTATCAACATACTCATCCTTGACCTTTGGAGCATAACTCATATACTCAAGGTTATCGAAGTTGCGAGACTCAAAATACTTTGAAGAATCCTCCTTCTTACAGAAAGGAGCAAAGGGACGATACCACTCACGGAACTTGACCTTGGCATTCAGAATATCCTTCATCTCCCTGATATTAGGATCACAGACAATAGAACGATTACCAAGTGCTCGTGGTCCTACCTCTGAATCACCATAGACAAGACCAACGATATTGCCATCCTTGATAAGTTGTGCCAGTTCTTTCTTATCAATCTTTCTGGCATTATACTTATCAATATACTCAGGAAACAATTCCTTATCAGTTAGAGGCAGACCAGCATAAGTGATGTTGACATTCTTCTCGGGTTTCTTGTAAAGGAACATGTGACCCAGAGACAGACTACCATCATGAGGATTAGGTGGGACATAGATCTGTCGGTTAGTATGCTTCTTCAGTTGCTCGTTCACTAGAACATTCAAAGCACAACCACCAGTCAATACCAGAGGCACATCATTATCATAACGGTCAAGGACACTGAAGAAAGCAACCTCAAACGCTCTCTGTGCCGTGGCAGCAATATCATATCCCTCTTGACCCTCAAACACCCAGTTCTCCAGAGGATTGTCCCAGGGGTTATCCAGGTTCTTCAGCGGCAGTCCAGTCTTCTCTGCCAACTGCTTATAATCACGATTGAAGAAGAACATAGCAAAAGCAGGGACATGCTCTTCAATTACATTTCCATAAGCACAGAGACCCATCATCTTACCTGACAAAGCAAGTTGATGACGACTCTTCTCTGCCACCTCACGAATCATAGAACCACACAGCAGGTATCCACCACCAAAGTCAGACGGGACTTTCTCTAGCAGCTTGATACCTTTATTATTGGCAGTGTAGACATTAAAGTGTCCGTCATCACCACCACCATCATATGATACGACGAGTGCCTCTTCAAACGGAGACATGTAGAAAGCAGAAGCAGCATGAGTTTCATGATGCCTGGCAATCGTCCTTACATTCTCTGTATTGAATACTTCCTTAAGTGTGGAGGGTGGTTGAATATATCCATCCGTGGATACCAGAACTGCTTCATAGTCGTTCTCAATACCCCAGTCTTCTTCAGCAATCTCACGACACAGAGTTAGAATCTCTTTCTGATACTCGGGATTATTATCTTCATGAAGACGGAAGTATCTCTTCTTTACAAGACGCTCTACTTCAATAGTATAGTATTCATCAGTCTTCGCATTATAAAAAGACACGTTGGCGTCGTGTCCTGCGAAAATACTAACCAGGTTCTTCATTTGACAAGTGATACAAGGTGTTCAACAGCAGGGATATAGTGCTTCTTAAGAACTGCTTTCCATTCAAACTCTTTAGCATATTCAAGAATCTCATCTCTATGTGCGATAGAGTATTCCCTGTTTTTAATTATAGCATTCTCTACAAACTCTAGGTCGTTCACCTTTGACTCTGGAATGATTGTGATAAACTCCTTGTCAGGATCAAGATTTGCCTTACCCCATTCCGTCACAACAACACCAAGTCCTGCAGCAAGAGCTTCCATACAGACTAAAGGATGTGCCTCACCATCAGACAAGAGAACAAGATTACCATAGTCAGTCAAGTCTTTGAATAGAACTTCCTTGGACCACTCACCAAGATAGTTCTTATCAGTATTGAATCTGTTGTCGGCAATATTACCAGCAAACCAAAGACTATCAATACTCTGGAACATATGCTGACGCTTACGATAGTCAATCTTCGCAAGGTAGATACTGCGGTTTGGATACTTAGGCATATCCGTCGTGCGGAACCTAGAAGTATCTACACCGTTCGGAGTGACAAAAAGTTTTTCGTCCTTAATGCCAGACATCACCCGATACACATTCTTGATGCCTTCAGACAAACAGAATACGTTTGGTTTGATCTTAGTAAAAGCATTCAAGACATTCACATATCCGTTGAACATTTCAGGACGCTCAAGATATCCAAAGTGACTTGTGATGGCACATGGATACTGAATGTAAGGAATGATGGGAATAAACTCATCATAGTGAACGTGAACGAAGTGGGGTCTAAACTCATTGATCTGATCAATAATCTGACGACCATCTTTTGTGTTGATGATCTTCACTTTATGTCCTAGTTTCTCCAGAGCATTCTTTGTGTCCCAGATAAGGATTTCTACAGCACCCCAACCTGTGGGAGGGATGGGCATAATGCCAGGTCCAACCAATACAATTTTCATCGTTTACCTAACTCCGTGAATAACTCCATGTGCTTACCAGTGTACCTCTCAAAGACAGCAAAGTCGTCAGGATACTTCTTAACCAGATAACCAAAAGCGATTTGTTCGTTATTAACAAATCCTTTCTTTACCATAAGATTTTCTAATAGTTCCTTCATATACGTAGAAACTTTTTTTATAGATTCGGGTCCTCCACCAAACATGGATCCCAAGATGAAGGAACGGTTATCTAGGAGATACTCTTCAGGGATCTCATCTGCTTCAGCAAGATTCTTGTAGAACTCCATATTCATTTGTATCAGGAAGCTGTCCTCCATCTCATTTAGAGACTCTACAGCATCAGGACTAGGATAGTCAAGTGCCGTATCATATCCCTCAAAGAAACGTGAAGAACCAGCATCCATCCAGAAGAAGTGCTTACTGTTGTATGGATTCTCGTCTGCTGCTTGCTTCAACCATTCAAACTTGGAATACTGAATGATGGAATACATGGAGTGCTGACACTCAATACGACTAGGATCAGCAATCATCTCCTTGTATTCATCAGACTCAATAATCTTATCCAAGTCATCCTTGAGATAGTAATATGGAATCTCTTCAATCTCTTGGGTGATGACTGTGGTCGGAACTGCAAGTCTCCGCTCTTCAATAAAGTCCTGAACGTCCTTAGAAACGAAAAGGATCATGGGACACTTCAGTTTCAGAAAGATGTCAAACCATCGCAGATACTCTTCCCACTTTCTGCCATCCATACCCTCTCTATGAATATTGAATAGGGCAGATACAATAGTTACATCATTCATAACAGACTCATAATTGATTGAACACGATTGACAAAAGTATGATTCTCCTGCACATACTTCATAGCATCTTTGATGAACTTATAATCAGTTCTCTTTTCCATAGCATCATAGAAAAGTTGTGCTGTATCTTCTTGATAAAGACAATGACCTTCAAACTCTTTGTAGACCTCAGGAGAGTTTGTAGTTCCCAGATGTCCCCAACTGATGGACTTAAAGGTTCGGCAAGGTATATATCCATTCTTGATATGTTCGGGACCACGGATATCCACACCCAGGATAGAATTCATTGTCCTTTCCTTCACTTGCTCTTCAGTCAAAGGATTCTGCCAGGGGTCATTATGAACGAACTCAATACCGTTCTTCTGACACTCTACCAGGAAAGGTTTAAACGTGCTGAAGTTCTCACAGACTCCATGATTTGACAGATTACCGCTGAAGTAAATTTTGTTTTCTCTTGGACGATTGATATCCTCAAAGTCAAACTCTTCAGGAAGAATATTTGCCGCCCAACTGATATAGAACTTGTCATAATCATCAGTCCAGTATTGATGATGATCATTCAGAACTTGAACCCTACGGGTTGTTTTGGGTTGATAGTAAGTGCATGGACCAACCTTTTCTACCTTTTCTTTATCAAGGGTAAAGGTATATACATGGTCTTTATGCCAAATGTCATTCGTCCTTACATCAACAAATCGCTTTACCTTACCCAGATACTTATCAGGATTAGGACAGACATGGACAAAGTATGTACTGTTTTTGTTAATAGGAATATTTTTATCAGCAAATCCCTCCGTCCAGAACAAACAATCATTCCAATCAAAGTCCTCTGGATATTCTTCGTCATGAAACCAGTAAGTATCATATCCAAGATGCTTGAAAGCTTTGTAAAAAGCAGCATGGATATAAGAGTGAGTATGTGAATAGAGGGGATAACCCCAGATGACTACCTTCATTTCAAATCCACCTGCAATTCTTTAGAGTTTTCTTTAATCAACTTACGCTGCTCTTTGATATCGATACTATTTCTCTTCATCATAGTGACGCCAAGGTCGGAGATTTCACCAGGGACCTCAGCATCACAGACACACTGCTCGATCAACTCATGCATATGACGGAGACCATCTTGATAATATGCAAGAATCTTGCCATAAGTTTCATTAACCTTTTTCATATACTCCAATGGACCAAACCAGAACCAGTCCTGATAATGTCTTCCTGCTCCACACTGGATAGAACCATCCATCATGTAGATTTTGTCAGTATCAAACTTGGAGAAGTCAAGAGGTTTAGAAAACTCAAGGTCTGTGCGGGCACGGATAATCATATCATAGTCCTTCAAAGATTCAAAAGACATAGACTGATTGATTGAATACCACTGACTACGTTGCCGTGTGATAATACTACGAACGATATCAGCATCTAGACTTGGGTCAAAGGCACACTTAGTAGGAAAGTCATCATATCCAAAATACTCTTTTGGTTTATGTGGTTCAATAATAATTTCTTTAGGGCGGAACTTGCTAACAAACTCCTCCATAGGATCATACTCTACAGGATAAGTATCATCACTTTCCCATACAAAGGTTTTACCCTTGTATGATTCATCCCACCACATGTGAGCGAATACATCTACATCATTCTTTTCAAAAATACCTTTTTGATATTGTTCAAAAGATTTGTCAATATATCTGGGTTGACCAGAAAAACAAAGTGCAATTTTCATCAGAATCTAGGTAATGTAATATTAATAGGCAGTGGATAAGATTTGATATTGAAGAAGTCAATAATCTTTTTATGGATGAGTTCGCAACACCAGGCACCACCTGTCTGTTCCATACACGCATCAATACAATAGTCTAACATGGGAAACGCAGACATGAAAGGGTCCATAACTTTGCTACCACCAAAGTTGAACCAATCGTTAATCATTCCGTCTGGTTGATTTTGAATTCCAGAATAGAATACAATATCCTTTGGAAATAACTCATATTGTATTCCGTTGTAAACTTGAGCATCAGTCCTCATACGGATTACATAATCATACCGGAAGTCGTTTTCATACTCATACTCTTTCTTCAACAAACATGATCTCATCAAAGAGTAATGATATGAGATAATGTTGTTTACATCACGAACCTCAAAGTTTGGTTCCTTTTCATAATCAGGTTTACCACCCTTGTACCTATCAAGACTAGGCATGTAATTACTTGACAACTCAGAGTTGAGAAACTTTTTACTCTTCTCAACTAAAAGTTTTTTTGGTTCGTAAGTTTGTTTGAATACGTCTATAGCGTTGGGACAGATACGCTGGTCCTTCCAACCACCGTCCCCACCATACTTGTATGGTTTTGTTTGAAGGTCTTCGTCAAACCATAGATGTGCGAAGACATCTACATCGTACTCTCCAATTACATTCGCCTTGATTAATTGAGAGACTTCGCTGACAAACCTAGGTTGTCCAGAGAAACATAAAGCAATTCTCATCCTAAAAATTCACTCAGGTTTTCATTATTTCTTGGAATATTTATTGCCTCGCAAGAAGGGAAGGTATTGCTTCTAGCAAAATCATTAACCACTACTCGCTTACAATGCGGCAGTCCCATAACCAGTTGATCGTATGGAATACCATGCCTAGACATTTCTTCCAAAGTGATATCGCGTAGATGATCTGGACGACTTGTAGTTAGAACAATGTAAGTTTTACCTTCAGCATAGATGTCTTGAAGATACTTGATATTACTTTCAATAGGTTTTCCCTCACCAACGTAAGGTGGAAACTGAATAGATGAGTTGGTAATAATCGTACCATCAATATCAAGGAACAAAGTCCTAAAGTCTTTCTTATATGCTTTCCAAGCTTGTAGTGTTCCCCAGTCCAAGTAACGATTAACTTCAGTTCCACTAAACTTGGAACCCGATAACATCATATCATAGATTACATTACTTACATAACACTCACCTTCCATACCTTGCAGTTTTTCATATGAACCACAGAAGTCCTGAGCGTCAGCAAAACCATATCCACCACAAGAGAACGTGGAACTGACAACGTTTTTCTCTACGATGTTAGTCAAAATACCATTAACATCAAGTTGAATATAACTTTTATTTCTAGCGTTGATATTGTCCTCACTATTCAAATCAAAGTATGCGACCTGATTGATAGGTTCAGTTATTTCACATTCATAATAGTTGTCAGAGTCTTTGATAAAGATGAATCCTTCAATCCCCACATCTTTGATAACTTTATAAACGGTTTCAGATTGTGATGATGTCTGTTCGGACAAGTATGTGATGGTGGACTTATCACCAATACCAATCTCTTTCAACTCTCTAATCAGACCTTTGGTAAATTGATACTGCTCTTCATGCTCGTTCAGTACAACAAAACAAACACGGTCAAAGAAGTCCAGGTTCAGACCTGAAATCGCTTCCGTGACCATGAACTTATTCTTCTTTGGATGAGTCAACATCCATTTAGGTCTCATGTTTGGAAAGCGGCTAGACTTTCCACCCATAGGAACGACTAAGGTCTTCATATAAATCAGTTTTCTCCACTAGTGTATTCAGTATAATACGGTGCCTTTCATCAGTCAAGTAAGGACCTATCCGTAGAAGATTCAACACATCAAGTAGTTTGAACTCAATGGTGTTGAGATGTGAGGAGTATCTCTCCTGAAGTTTATTCCAAATGTAGTTATACGTTTGATAGATACGTAGATTATTGACACCCTGTGCCTTGAGACTCCAGTTGTAATATAAGTCTTGTTTCAGTTTGGCAAAGTCAACAAGATAACTATCAATAAAAGAATCAAGAAAGTCTATAAAATATAGTCTATTAGGGTGAAAAATAATATTAGCAAAGGTCAAATCACCATGACAGAAACTGTGAGGTATATGTAAATTAGATACCTTACTCACAAGGTATATCATAAAGTCTTTTCTTTGTACATTAATACTGTACAGTTTTTTCAACATTAATACTTTTGATGCGTCTTGATGATATACTCTTGAGGTCTTGATAAGAAAATCAAAATACCCACATAAAGACTCTACAATATTGTCAATATCTTT
>MDTD01176586.1_pt1 | contig 12929 bp, 9 predicted proteins | sample 811221 | NCBI WGS metagenome assembly MDTD01 (sample SAMN05326646, study PRJNA326480) | marine metagenome | isolation source: seawater | place: Pacific Ocean: South West | collected 2011 | reverse complement strand
TCCCAAATCCCAAATCCCAAATCCCAAATCCCAAATCCCAAATCCCAAATCCCAAATCCCAAATCCCAAATCCCAAATCCCGGTTGTCCCGTATCCCTATGCAGAGTAAGATGTCATCGCTCTGACGACCGGTTTGTCCGGAGCTTGTACAGGATTTAATGGACAGGAATCACTCCCGCCATGCAGCAGTTACTTTCCATCACGCTTTTTGCCGGTTTCGGGATTCTTTTCGTCATCGGTGGCCTGGTTGGCGGCTGGTTTCTTCGGCCCAACATGCCCAACCGTGAAAAGAAGGCGATTTACGAATGCGGTGAACCAACGATTGGCACCTCCTGGGTCCAATTCGACCTGCGTTTTTATATTGTTGCCCTGTTTTATCTTGTCTTTGACGTGGAAGTGGCGTTGACCTATCCCTGGGCTGCCGTCTTCCGCCAATTCCCCGTACAAGCATTGATCGTTGGCCTGCCGTTTCTGGCGATCATCATTATTGGTTTTGCATACGAATGGTATTCCGGCAGTCTTGACTGGGTGCGTTCCGCGGTTAACACCTCGATCCGTGGCACCGGTCATGTTGACATGAAGTCGCTTGCTCGCCGTGATCCTGAAGTGCTTGAAGAGTCCGCCGCCAATCCCGCCAGTTTGGTTGATGCGTAACACATGCACGACTCGGCCATGGAGGTCCGATGCCGCTGACATGTGAGAAATAAACTGGGACGTATCAGTGTGGGGCCGTCGCTCGATGGAGCCGGGGCGGTGCCTGGGTCTTTCTCAATTAATCAACATCAGGTCAAAACTACCATGCCAAATCGATTCAAGACTGCTTTACTGTTGGGTGCACCGGGGTCAGGTAAGGGAACACAAGGTAAAATTCTCGGTCGGATTCCCGGCTACTTCCACTGTGCCTGTGGCGATGTCTTCCGCAACCTCGACATCCACAGCGAACTGGGCAAAATCTTTTACGAATACTCCTCCCGTGGCGAACTGGTCCCCGATGATGTGACCGTCCGCATGTGGCATCAGTCGATCCAAAGCCGCTGTGCAACCCACGAATACAAACCCAACAGTGACCTGCTGATTCTCGATGGCATTCCCCGCACACTCGAGCAAGCCCAGATGATGGATGATCTGGTCGAAATCTACGCGGTGGTCCACCTGGTCTGTGAAGACGAAGAAGCGATGATCGATCGTCTGCGTCGTCGTGCAGTCAAGGAAAACCGTGCAGATGATGCAGACGAAAACGTGATCCGCAATCGCTGGAAAGTTTACGAAGCCGAGACCAAGCCAGTGCTTGATCATTACAACGAAGAGATCATTTACCAGGTCAACGCGGTGCAGTCACCCGCCCGTGTGCTCCATGACGTGCTCGAAGTCGTGACCCCCATCCAGGAAAGCCACTTCGCCAAGTTCATGGGGTAACCCCGGAGCCCCGGAACCCCGGAACCCCGGAACCCCGGAACCCCGGAACCCCGGAACCCCGGAAGTTCCCTCTGGGTGATCAAAATCAAACAATGAATTTTACGCATGCATGACGGTGTGTGAATCAAACGACACACGGCCCGGGGCTTAAAACCCCCGGGCTTTATTTGTTTGTCTTCCGATTTGTCGGATGACTGCATCAATATCCGAAACTTGGTATATCACATTCATCTGTGCGTGATGGAACCACCTAAAACCCGCGGGACTTGAGTCCCCGGGTTGCCTTGAAATGAATCGTTAATCACTACCCCAAGCCACGTGAACAATCACATCTCCAGATACATCTGCACCAACTCATCATAGCGCCCCAGTTTCTCGAGTACGTGGTTGATGGCATCGCGCACTGCACCGTGGCCGCCGGGTTGGGTGGTGATGTACTTGGCGTGGGCTTTGACCGGTTCCTCGGCATCTGCCACAGCCATGGGATAGGCTACGCGGGTCATCGCAGGTAAGTCGATCAGGTCATCACCGAGGTAAGCGATATTTTCAAGCGGGATGTCATACAGCTTGGCGACACGCTCAATGCCTTCACCTTTGTGCGTGCATTTACTCACGACATGGGGAATGCCCAACTCGCGCATGCGCAGGGTTACATTGCGATTGGCTCGGCCGGTGAGAATGCCGACTTCAATCCCCATCTTGCGGGCAGCCACGACACCAAAGCCGTCGCGGACGTTGTAGCGTTTGGTTTCAATGCCAACGTCCGAAAGAATGATGCCCCCATCGGAAAATACGCCATCGACGTCGAAGACCAGCAGTTTGATATCAGGGAATTTGTCTTGCATGTTTTTACTCGGGTTTCGGGTGTCGTGATTCGGGTGTCGGAACAAGGCACCTACAAACAGAAGGATGTTTGAATCTTCTGTCTTGACCCGAAACCCGTTACCCGAATCACGAATCACGTTCACTCACGATTCAATCACTTTCAATGCCACCAGGTCCTGCACGTCGATCAGGCCCACGGGTTTGTTGTCACTGTCAACCACGGGGATTTCGTCGATGCGGGTCTCGCGGACCATTTGCACCGCATCACGAACCAGAGCAGTGTCCGTCAGATGCTTGGGGTTTTTGATCATCACGTTTTCGACCTGCTGATTCATCGCATTGGCCGGGTCTTTCATCACCAGGCGACGCAGGTCACCGTCGGTGAAAATGCCAGCAAGTTTCCCATCATCTTCGACAATGAGCATGGCCCCGGCACGGCGGAGATTGGGGTTCGCCTCACTGCTGGACATCGCGTAGGCGTCGGCCAACGTGGTCCCCGTGGGGATGAGCAGCAAGGTCGAACCAACCTTAAACCGCATGGCTTCAGTGACGAGCATGAGTTGTTTACCCAGTGACCCACCGGGATGGAATTTATGGAAGTCGGCAGCCTGAAAACCCTTGGCTTGGCTGATGCACATCGCCAGCGCATCACCGATCCCGAGCATGGCCGTCGTCGATGCCGTCGGAGCCAAATTATGTGGGCAGGCTTCGGTGATCTGGCCGATCCAGAGTGTCACGTCTGCCAATCGCGCCAAGTGCGAATCACGGTTGCCGGTGATGGCGATCATCGGCACGTTGTCCTGCTTGAGCAGGGCTGCAAGCGTGATGATCTCCTCGGTGTTCCCACTATGCGACAGCAGGACGACCACATCACGCTGGCGTATCCGTCCCAGGTCACCGTGCATGGCTTCAGCCGGATGCAGGAATTGGGAGGGGGTGCCGGTGCTTGCCAGGGTGGCCGAGATTTTCTGGGCAATGAAGTTACATTTGCCCATACCGGTGACGACAACCGAGCCGCCAGCCTGGGGATGGGTGTTGTCTGTTGCCAATTCGACCGCCTTGATCAGACTGTCATCAACAGGGATCTGACTCACCGCAGAGGCTTCAGCTTCAAGCACCTTGCGGGCCAAATCGAGGATCGACGCTTTATCCAGATTGCTCATGGGTGTACAGTATCGCCATTGTGGCCGATTTCGCCAGTGGCGGTCACCTGTTTTTGAGTCCCGGAAGTTAGAGCAGGATACATGGACGAACAGCAAAATAATCAGACTCAGTCCCTGGAAGACTACCGGGTGAACCTTGACTGTTACAGCGGCCCGTTGGATTTATTGCTGTATCTGGTCAAGCGCAGCGAGATCGACATTTATGACCTGCCGATGAAGGAACTCACCGAGCAGTATCTCAAGCATCTGAAACTCATTGAGCAATTCAATGTCGACAATGCCGGCGAGTTTCTGGTGATGGCTGCCACGCTGCTGGAAGTCAAAAGTCTGATGATCATGCCCGCCGGAGAAGAAGGCGAGCAAGGCGAGGAAAACGAAGACGATGGGCTCAGTGAATCCGACCCACGGTACGGGTTAGTGCAGCAGCTCCTGGCGTACAAAAAATTCAAAGACGCCGCGATGCAGCTCGACGAACGCCGTGAGGAATGGGAGAAGCGTTTCGCTGCCATGCCTACGCGTTTGACCAAAGCCGATCGCAAGCAACTGGAAGCCGGCGACGAAGCCGAAGACGCCAAGCCCGTTGAGATTGATCTGGAAGACGCCAACGTGCTTGATCTCTGCGAAGCCTTTGCTCGCATTCTCGAGTCCATCGGCCGAAACACCGGCACGCATGATGTCACCTATGACGACACCCCCATCGCCCTGCATGCTGAAGATATCTACGATCGTCTCCAACGTGATGGCACAATGACGTTGCAGAAAATGTTCGAAGGTCGCAAATCCAAAAGTGAACTCATTGGCCTGTTCATGGCCACGCTCGAACTGGTTCGCGAACACCGCGTGCGGGTCATTCAGGACACCGTCAAATCCGAGATCAAGCTGGAGCTTCGTCCCGAGGAAGATGCCAAACAAGGCACCGACGATTCAGGCCAACGTGATTGGAAAAATCCCGAGACCGGCGAAGTTGAATACGATTGGCCCAGTGAAGCGGATCGCAAACGTGCCGAACGCCGCGCCAAACTCCGTGCGACCTTTGCCAAGAAAAAGAAAGACGCTGAGGAAGCCGAGCTCGACGAAGACGACCTGCTGGACGATGAAGACGAGGACAGCATCGAAGACGAAACCTCCGAAGAGCAGGATACCGATGATGCTTCGGAGGATGATGACGAAGCAGATTACGATGACGATGACGAAGACTTTGATGACGAGGATGATGAAGATTACGACGACGACGACTTCGACGATGAAGAAGATGACGATCTTGATGATGACGAAGACGAGAAGTGATTGTCTTTGATCGCCGTGTTCAAGGCATTTTTGCCACATATAAACACAGATGCACACAGATAAGAAGGCACTTGTGCGAATCCCAAAGCCGTGTCACGTCTGTTAACACATTCAATCTTTGCTGAAAGTAGTCTTTTGTTATTGATTTTTGTGTGTGCGGCCACAATGCCATGACTGGATCGTCACTCCCGCGCAGGCGGGAGTCCAGTTAGGCCTGCAAGCGTCAACAGTATGCCACTGGATTCACGACTTCCGGGGGCGCGGGAATGACGGACGTAAGTCATCACAAAACAAGCACTGACAGCTAAATTTGAATAGGTTGCCTCCTGTGGCACGGGTTGCATCAAATCCATCACACATCAAAACCACCCGCGACTCAGGAGAGTCACGGCTTTACTCCAATTAAAAATCTGTGTTCATCTGTGGTAAAAAAACTGCCTCAGGCGTCAGACGTCACCGTATTCTTGATAGCTATTAATACGCCCGTTGAATCCGCGAACTCGGATAGTAGGTTCGCAGAATCTGTTCAGGTTGCAATCCCGCTTGTGCCATGCCTTGAGCGCCGAATTGGCACATGCCCACGCCATGTCCATAGCCACGACCGTTGGCAAACTGCACGTTGTTACCTGATACGGTCACATCAATGAAGCTTGAATACAGGCGTTGCGATGCGGGGATTTTGGAGAGCGTTTTGGTCCCGCTGCTGGCATAGTTGCAGGCGAAGCGGAACTCTTCAGGGCCGAGGTTAAAGCGGCGGTTGCGGTGGTCGGTGATCGTGAAGACCGCGGGGCGAAAGCCCTTGTTGCGTTGGGTGATCTGGATGGAAGTGATTGTCCCCACGGCGCCGATGCTGCGTTCGGTGCTTTTGCCCCATGCTGCGATCCGGGCTGAGAGCATGGTGCGGTCGCGCGTGAACGGCCCCCAGCGAAATTTCTTACTTTGTGAACACCATGCAGTACGCAGGCCACCATGTAGCGGGGGAATGTCTTCACCATTGGGGAAGGCGATGGAGGCATCCTGTGCTGCACCGCCACATGTGCTTGAGTAGTAACCGGGCACGACACGTCCGTCATAGACAAGCACCATGCCGCGCGTTTGAAGCACGGCTTGTTGGGGTTTGTAGCCGGTGTTCGAACCGACATAGGCTTGTGAGGCGGTACCCGCTTCCATGTCGTAATGCCGATTTTCGTTGGCATAGTGTTGGACAATCGCATACGACCGCGCAGCAATGGCCTGGGCGGTAAACGTCGCCGGATGCCACGAGCTGTAGAGTTCCTTTTCCAACACGCCCGGTAAATAAGTTTCCAGGCCGACATGGTTGACTGCATCCACGGATGTCGGTGTTGGATCCCATTTGGTAGGGACACTGTGATGGATCATGATTGTGCCGGGGTAGGTCGTGCCGTTGACAGCAACGTGGCCGCTGGCAGTGATGATCTGCAGGGCATCAAGTCCCCACGCGATGGCCTGCCCCTGGGCCGGTCGAATCGCATAGCCTGCGCCATGTTTGGAAATTGTCACCGGGGCTGCGAATTGCTGTGGCGTCGCACGGTTGGCTTGTGATGGACCGGGACCAATGGTGATCATGCCATGCGCGTTGATCAGGACGCGGTCAGCACGTCTGGCAACTCGGACCCGGACAATCGGTTCGGCATCAAGATTGGCTAACGGCAACTTCGGTCTTGCCGGGATTGCGACATGACTGCCGTGCATGGTGTTGGGGATATGCTGTTGCTGACACCCACAGAACGTCACCAGCAACGTGACGATGAGCACTAAGCATGAACCCACCAGCAGGTTCACCGCGCGACGCGATCGGCGCGAAGGAACCGTCCAGCGAACCTTGATCGAAGATTCCTGCTCAGCGGATTTCAAATGCATCGGTGGGCGAAGGACCATCCCTGGCACGCTCCATGAGGTTTGCCGGACAAAAGACCAGCAGTATAACTTAAAAGTGATTCGGGATTGGGGATTAGGGAATTGGGGAAGACAAAAAGCATGGAAAACCCTGTTATTTGTGTGCTTGGTGCCTAATCCCAAATCCCTGATCTCTAATCCCTGCTATCATGCTCACATGTTCGAAGCAGGGATGCTCAAACGTTGGCGGTTTCGGGAAAATGGGCAGGTGACGGATTTGTCCGACCTGAACCTTTCACCACTGCTGGTCCATTTGCTGGGTAACCGTGGTGTGCTCGATTCACAGACCGCCAGGGATTTTCTCAATCCCAAGATGACCCAGCTTCACGACCCGGGATTACTACCAAACATAGCCAAAGCAGCCAGCCGGATGTCGCGTGCGGTGCGCGAAGGCCAGCCCATCGTCATCTACGGTGACTACGATGTCGACGGCATCACCGCCAGCAGTATTCTCTGGCATACACTCCGCCTTGCAGGCGCCTTTGTCCGCACCTATGTCCCGCATCGCATCGAGGAAGGCTACGGCATTAACTGTGACGCCATCACCGCCATGTGTGAAGCCGATCCGCTGATCATCAGTGTCGACTGTGGCATCACCGCAGTCGAACCCGCAGCCATTGCCAAAGCCAAAGGCGTGGATCTGATCATCACCGATCACCATGAAATGGATGCTGACAACCTGCCCGATGCCTACGCCTTGGTTCATCCACGTTTGCCTGAGAGCCAATATCCGTTCGGTGAACTCTGCGGTGCAGGCGTTGCCTTCAAACTCGCCTGGCAATTTGCCCGTGTCCACAACGGCTCGGATCGCCTGCCTAAAGCCTATCGCGATTTGATGATTCAACAGATGTCCCTCGCAGCATTGGGGACCGTTGCAGACATCGTACCTTTGGTCGATGAGAACCGCGTGATCACCACGTTCGGACTCGGCCAGATCAAACACACCGACTTCATGGGGCTTAACGCGCTGATTGATGCATCGCGATTGCGTGATGAAAAAATCGATGCGTATCATGTCGGCTTTGTCCTCGGGCCGCGACTTAATGCCTGTGGTCGGATGGGCCATGCCAAGGACGCGGTGCATCTACTTACCGAAGCCACCGAAGACGAAGCGATGGACATTGCTGAATTTCTCACGCAGGAAAATGACAAGCGCCGTGCCACCGAGAAAAAGATTGTCGACAAGGCTGCCCAGCAGGTCATCGACAGAGGGTATGACCAGTCGGATTGTCGCGCGATTGTCGTTGCCGATCATGATTGGCATCCGGGGGTCGTGGGCATTGTCGCATCGCGCATCGTCGAACAGTTTGCCCGTCCTGCCATCGTCATGAACATCGACGGTGATGAAGCACACGGCTCAGCACGTAGTGTCGAAGGCGTGAGTATTCATGATGCGCTTAAACACTGCGAAGACCTGCTGGTGAGTTTCGGCGGTCATGCCATGGCAGCGGGACTGCGTGTGAAACTCGAAAACCTCGATGCCTTCCGCGAACGTCTCGTTGCTTATGTCAACGAACATCTCACGGTGGATGACCTGTGCAGCATCGTGGATATCGACACCGAATGCACCTTGGCGGATATCGCGTTACACGAAGTGCAACAGATCGAACGCATGGCACCATTCGGCCCACACAATCCCAAGCCCGTACTTTGTGTCCGTGGTGTACAACTCCAGCGCCCCCCCATGATCATGGGGCAAACCGGTAAACACATGCGCTTGAATCTGAGGCAGGGCGATCTGTATCTCAATGCGGTTGCCTTTAACATGGCAGACCTCGCTCCCAAGCTTGTGCCGGGCATGAAACTGGATGTCGCTTTCGAACCCAAAACCAACACATGGCAAGGCAGAACCAGTGTCGACATGATGGTGAAGGATTTGAAAATCAGTGATTCGTGATTAGGGATTAGATCTAGGCAAAAGACACAGCAAGGATCACAGACTTATCAAAGTTCAACCCTAATCCCAAATCCCCGATCACTAATCACTCATTTGGAGAAATCATGGCTCAAATCTCCGACGTACAACAACTCTACGAGCAGCAGCCCTATCCCGTCCCGCCAACGGATATGTCGGAGTTTGTTGCCGGGAAGATGTTTCCTGCTGGATCACCTGCTGACTTTTTTCATCTGTATTGGCCCAACAAAACCTTCACCGACAAGCTTGAGATTCTCATCGCGGGTTGTGGCACCGCACAGGCAACCGAGTTTGCGATCACCAATCCCAATGCATCGATCACGGCAGTGGACTTGAGCAGTCGATCGCTGGAACACACTCGGATGCTGCTGGATAAATATCAATGCAAAAATGTGTCACTGCATCAAATGTCATTGGAACATGTCACGCAGTTCGACAAACAGTTTGATTTGATCATCAGCACGGGTGTGTTACATCACATGCCTGATCCCTGCGTCGGACTTCAAGCGTTGCGTGGTAGTCTGAAGCCGGATGGGCGACTTTTTGCCATGGTTTATGGGGAATATGGGCGCACGGGCGTATACATGTTTCAGGAATACTGTCGGTTGTTGGGCGTGACATGGGAGCCGGGAGACTGTGAGTTGTTGCGCCAAGTTCTCAAGCATACGCCAGCGGATCACCCGATTGTGCCGCTTGCCAAACGGACGCATGATTTGCTGTCCGATGCGGGGATGGCAGACTTGTTGCTTCACCCGCAGGACCGCGCGTACACCGTACCACAGTTGTTGGATTGGTTAACTGAGTGTGACATGTGTCTGGAGCGCTGGTGGATGCAGGCACCGTACCTGCCGCAGTGTTGTGCGTTGGCACAGACACCGCATGCCGTCAAGCTCGCTGCGTTGTCGATGGACAAGCAGTATGCAGCCGTGGAGCTTTTCAGGGGTAATCTGCATATGCATACATTCATTGCTTCAGCTTCCGATTCGCCGCATACACAAATCGACTGGGCGTCGGATCAATGGCATGAGTTGGTGCCACTACGGATGCGTGGCGTGACGGTGCGGACGGACAACCTGCCTCAAGGTGCGTTGGCTACGTTATCACAAAGTGGGCATTTGTTCCCGGTTCCTGCGGTGTTGTTGTCGCAGCAGACCGTGCCGATGTATCAAGGCATTGATCAGCAGTTGACGTTGGGAGCGTTGGCGAAAAAATACCCGCAAACAAGGGACTTTTTCAAGATGCTCTGGGATTTTGACCAGGTGTTTTTCAGAAAGGCATAAACCATGCGATCAAGCATTTACATGTTGGTGATCCTGATGTTGGCGTGCACCTTCGCTTACGGTCAAACCCAATTGACATCGGGGAAGGTGTCCGCCAAATTTACGCCCGAGGCAGGATTGACAGAGTTGAAGTTCGACGGGCGCACCGTGATGATTGGTTCGTCTGCGCACTTTGCCGGTTCGCAGTTCACACTGATGCGCAATGTCCCCACGCGTGATTGGAACTGGCCCGCCAATCGCACCACACCACACTATGCCGTGAAGAACGGCAAGCTCATCAACAAGATCGGACACTGGAAAGACCGCACCACGCATGTCCTGCAATCTCAAGACAATCGTTACACCGTCGAACACCGCTTTGCCATGGGGATTAACGTCACCTTCGATCATGTGCTTGCTGCAAACGATCTGACGATGACGATCACCATCGACAATCAAACGCCTGATCCCTATCAGCTTGATGATTGGCTGTTGTTTCTGGTCAAACCTCAAGGTGCTGCCAAACTCACACATCGGATGGGCAACTACTATCCAGCAGGAGACAATTACAGCCCGGTGTCCACCATCAGTGATCGCAACTGGGGGATGGGGATCAGTTATATCAAGCATGACCTGCGACCGATGATGATTCGACTTAATGCGCGGCCACAATATCGTGATTACCAGTTTGATTGCTGGCTTAAAGACTCGCCGATTCCTGCAGGTTCGCGTAGCAGTTACACGATCGTACTCCGTCTTGATCAGACGCCCGGTGATTGGAAGAATTTACTCGAACCGTACCGGCAGTGGTTTAGCCAATACTATGGCCCCGCGCAGTATCACACGGACTTTCGTTTGAAGGTGGGGGTCTTTGCCTGCTATCTGGAAGGTGTCACGCCGACGAACCCGCGGGGTTATTTTCATCAGCTTGATCGGACGGGGTGGCTGCCATACCTGCGAAAACAAGTTGGACATTTAAGCAAGTACAACACCGGCGAAGTGATCATCTGGGGGGCGACCGGGATCAGTCAACGTGGTGTGAACTATCGGCCGGATTTTGATGTCATGCCACCGATTCTTGAACAAGGTCTGGATCAACTTGCCCCATTTTTCCAGTCGATAGGTAACAAGCGTTTTGGTTTTTTCGCACGTCCCAATACCATCGCTTATCAGGAAACATGGGCTCAAGACGCGGATGTGAGTTTCAATCCGCATGACCCCAAACATGTGCGCATGGCAGACAAGCGCTACGAACGTTTGGCAGACAAAGGTGCGACCGCATTCTACATGGACACCTATGGTGCGGACTGGGGTGCGTATCCGGGTGCAGCCAAAGGTTCAGCGTTTTATCTCAAACATCTGCGGGATAAGTTCGGGCCTGATGCCTTGCTTGTTTCGGAGTTTGGTTTTGATGTGTTTAGTGTCTATGCGATGGTGTGGCCTAACGCGTCGGATAAGCTTGGGCAAAAGCCCATTGGTGCGTTTGCGCAATGGTTGGTTCCCGGCAGTGTGGAGTTCTGCAGGGCGTATCATGTCGATGGGGTGAAGCGTGCCTGGCAGATGGGCGCTGTCCCGATGATCAACGACTTTTCGGTCAACACCGCGTTGATGCAGATGCAAAACCAGTACGTCAATCCTGATGGGAGCAGCAAAGTCCGAAGTGACTGTCAGTCGCCCAAGGTTCAAGCTGTTTCATCACCGCTTGGTTTGCCCCAACAAAAAACGGGGCCTGCCGATCAGACGACAAGCCCCGTTGATAGTTTGTTCCGCAAGGATTGATCAGACGGTCATTTTGGATGAGTCGATCTTGAATTGCTTGACCAGATTCTGAAGTTGTTCAGCCTTGCTTGAAAGTTGGCCGGAAGCTTCGGCTGCCTGCGAAGCACCTTCACTGGATTGACGGGTGAAGGAACTGATGTGTTCGATGTTGTTGGCGACCTGTGTGCTGGCGGTGGATTGCTGTTCGGCTGCTGCGGCGATGGATTGAATCATCTCCGCAGCTGTCTTGGATGACTCAACAATCTTCTTGAGACTTTCACCGGCTTCTGAAGCACGTTCCACACCATTGGCGACCTGGTCCGTCCCGCGTCCCATGCGTTCGACCGCGAGTTTGGTTTCGTCCTGAATGGCAGTGATGGATTTGGCGACCTCGTCGGTTGCCTTGGTGGTGCGGTCTGCCAGTTTACGGACTTCATCGGCGACAACTGCAAAGCCGCGGCCATGTTCACCGGCTCGTGCTGCTTCGATCGCAGCATTGAGTGCCAGGAGGTTGGTCTGGTCAGCAATGTCGTTAATCACTTCGATGATCTGGCCGATCTGTTCACCGCGTTTACCGAGTTCTTCAACAGAGGTTGCAGTATCGGAGACGGTTTGCTTGATGGACTGCATCTGGTCGACGGTTTCAAATACGATCTTGCCCCCATCTTCAGCCGACTCGGCGCCTTGTTCAGCATGCTTGGAGACTTCGGTGCTCTTGCGTGCCACTTCGACGATGGATGCGTTCATTTCTTCGATCGCGCTGGAGATCTGATGCACCTGGTTGGATTGCTGTGACAAGCCGTTTGCCATTTCATCGGAGACGGCTGCGATCTCAGTTGCCGCCGAAGCCACTTCGTTGGCAGAGCTTGCGACTTGCGCGATGGTGTCATGAATTTTCTGCGCAAAGGTGTTAAAGCCCTGCGCGAGTTTGCCCAGTTCGTCATTGGATTTGATTTCAATGCGTTGGGTCAGATCGCCTTCACCTTCAGCAATATCGGTCATCATGTCTGAGATCTGACGGATCGGGCCGATGATGGATTTACGGATCAGATACAGCACGAATGGCACAACGATCAGCAGGCTGTAACAACAGATGATGATCGTGGAGATGGACATGCTTTTGAACACGGACTGATCAATACGTGCCTGCGAATTTGCCATCTGTTCTTTGACATCGTCAATGTAAACGCCGCAGCCGATGTACCAGGGTTTGCCTTGGATGGGTGCGACGTAGGAAAGCTTGGGTGTATGCTCGTCGGTGCCGGGTTTCTTGTTGTAGTACTCCACAAAGCCGCCGCCTTGCTTGGCTACCTTGGTGAAGTCGTGACGATAGAGTTTACCTTTGCTATCAGGCTTGTCCCAGAAGTTTTTGCCATTTTGTTCCGGTCG
>MDTD01041639.1_pt1 | contig 12929 bp, 11 predicted proteins | sample 811221 | NCBI WGS metagenome assembly MDTD01 (sample SAMN05326646, study PRJNA326480) | marine metagenome | isolation source: seawater | place: Pacific Ocean: South West | collected 2011 | reverse complement strand
TTTTCAACAATTGTATTTGATTGGAAAATATCATCTGAATTTAAAATACAAATAAATTCCCCATTAGATTTTTTTATTGCATAATTTATAGACTTATAAATACCAAATTTTTTTTTTATAAAAATTTTCTTTTTTTTATTAGGGTATTTTTTTAAAATAGATAGTGTCTCATCTTTTGATCCACCATCAACTATTATGTGTTCAATATTTTGATAAGTTTGTGAAAAGACTGAATTTAAAGTATCTCTAATTGTTTCAGCACTATTCAGCGATACTGTAATAATTGAAATTTTCATTTTATATAATTATTGCATAATAAGACTTTTAATATAATAGTGATATTATTTAATTTATGAAATTTAAAAAAGCAATCATCACTGGTATTACTGGACAAGACGGCTCTTACCTTGCAGAATTTTTGTTAAAAAAAAAATATATAGTTCATGGAATTAAAAGAAAATCATCTTCTTTTAATACATCAAGAATCGACCACATATATGAAAATAAAAATTATAAAAATAAATTTTTTCTTCATTATGGTGATCTTCTCGACCCTAATTCTCTTACAGATTTAATTAATAAGATTAAACCTGACGAAGTTTATAATTTTGCAGCACAAAGTCACGTAGGTGTTAGCTTTCAATTACCAAATTATACTTCCCAGGTAAATTCTCTTGGAACATTAAATTTGCTTCACGCAATATATGATTGTGGACTTGTCAATAAAACAAAATTTTATCAGGCCTCAACTTCTGAACTCTATGGAGAAATTCAGGATATAAGACAATCAGAGAAAACAAGCTTTTATCCTAAAAGTCCATATGCTACTTCAAAGTTATTTGCATATTGGATAACAAAAAATTACAGAGAATCTTATAAAATATTCGCTTCAAATGGAATACTTTTTAATCATGAGTCACCAAGAAGGGGAGAAACTTTTGTAACTAGAAAAATTACGATGGGGATAAGTAAAATTGTTTATGGTTTAGACAAATGTTTATACCTTGGTAATATTTATTCACTTAGAGATTGGGGTCATGCTAAAGATTATGTTGAAATGTGTTGGAAAGTTTTACAACATAGTAAGCCTGATGATTTTGTAATTGCAACAGAAAAACAATATTCTGTGAAATTTTTTGTTGAGCAATGTTTTAAGTATCTTGGGATCAAGATCAGATGGTTTGGAAAAGGTTTGAAAGAACATGGAAAAATAATTGATTATGATGAAAAAAAATATCCTTTTTTAAAGAAGAATATGGTTGTAGTTAAAATTAACAAAAAATATTTTCGTCCAAATGAGGTGAATAATTTAATTGGGAATGCGAGTAAAGCTAAAAGGTTATTAAAATGGAAACCTAAAATTAATATATATCAATTAATTAAAGAAATGATGAATTCTGATTTAGAACATACTCGAAAATCTAAGATAAAATAAAAATTGAAATTAAAAATTTTAATTGCTGGTCAAGAAGGAATGGTGGGTAGTTCTATTTATAAGTTTTTAAAAAAAAAAAAATTCAAAATTATTGAATGTAAGAGAAAAGATTTAGATTTTACTAATCAGTCGTTAGTAGAAAAGTGGTTTAAAAAAAATAAACCAAAAATTGTAATAAATGCTGCTGGAAAAGTAGGTGGCATTATGGATAATAAGAATTTCCAATCAGATTATATTTATATTAATTCTATGATTGGATTAAATATAATTAATGCCTCTTATAAGTTTGGTGTTAAAAAACTTATTAATCTCGGTTCAGCTTGCATATATCCTAAAAAAGTCAAACAACCAATTAAAGAAAATTTTTTGCTTTCATCATATTTAGAGGAAACAAACGAGGGTTACGCTTTGGCAAAAATTTTATCTTTAAAATATTCCCAACATTTAAAAGATAAAAATGGTAAAGAATTTATATCTTTAATGCCAGCAAATTTATATGGAAAAGGAGATAATTTTGATCTTAAATCAAGTCATGTTTTACCAGCGTTAGTAAAAAAAATTACTTTAGCCAAAGTCAAAAATCTTCCAAGTGTTGAGGTATGGGGATCAGGAAAAGTTAAAAGAGAATTTTTAAATGTAGAGGATTTATCTTTAGCAATATATTTTACAATCAAAAAAAAAATTAAATATGATTATATTAATGTAGGAGGAGGTGAACAGTACTCAATTAAGAAAATAGTTCATATGTTAAAAAGAATTATTGGATATAAAGGTAAAATTACTTTCAACAAAAAATATCCTGATGGTGTTAAAAAAAGAAAATTAGATTCAACTAAAATAAAAAGATTAGGATGGAAACCTAAAATTACATTAAAAAAAGGGTTAGAAAAATATTGCAATTATTATCTAAATGAAATTTATCCTAATGAGTAAAATTTTTTTTCTTTAAAAAAACTATTAATATAAAATAGATAATTGTTGTAAGTAAAATCGTATATATATTATTAATACTTAAATAATCTAAAAAAATTGGAAAAGTGATTAATAGAATGATGATTGTTAATGTTAATTTAAGTGAATAATTTGACAATAATAAATGGTGTAAGTGATCTCTATCAGACGTTAATGGGTTTTTTTTTTTATAAATTCTTAGAATAAATAATCGAAGTAAATCTAGCCCAGGTATAAGCATAAATAATGTGATTTGATCTGCATATTTTATATAATTTAAATTATACAGTGAAATAAAAAAAAAACTAATTAGATAGCCTAACAGTAAAGACCCATTATCACCTAAAAAAGTTTTATTTTTGAAATTTAGATATGAAAAAAAAATTAAATTAATGATTAATACTTTTATTATAAGTGAATCGATAAGAAAAAAAGAAATATAAAAAAAAATAAATAGTGAATAAAAACTCGCTTGTAAATTTATTCCATCAAACATATTAAAAGCATTTAAAAATACCAGAAAGCAAAAAATAGAGAAATATAAGCCTAAATTATTTAGTGAAATAATTTTATTTAAAAAAGAAAATTTAATATTATCTATTATTAAATTATCATTTAATAATAATAAAATTAAAATTACCAACAATAATAAAAAAAATTTAGTATTAGCTTTTATATTAATTTTATCATCAATAATTCCAATAAAAAAAATAGATATAAAAAATATCATAAAATAATTTAATGATTTAATACTCTCAAAAAAAATTTCTTTATCTAATAGATCTTTAAAAAAAATATTTAAAATCCAATAAATGAATATGTTAAAAAAAATTATTAAACCACCAGCTAATGATGTTGGTTTGGAATGTAATTTTCTTATCTTATCAGGTTTATCTATAATTAAATGAAATAATCTTATTTTATCAAATTTAATTATTAAAAATAAATTAAAAATAATATAGAAGATAATTATTAAATTAGTAGAAATCATTTAATTATTTTATGTTTTCTTAGAAATTTTTATAATACTTATAAAAGTAAGTAAGACAATTAAATCTATGCCAAAAACAGCAAATGAAGACTCAAGTAAAGATCTTAATAGTAATGTCAAAATTACCAAAGAGCTATAAAAATTCAAATAATTTTCTTGATGAAATTTATAAAATATTTTGAATATTTTTGTTAATAAGATTATTAAAAAGATGATATAAAAAACTAATCCTAATACTCCTGATGAGGTTAAAGCATGCAAAATACCATTTGAGGCTGATTGATTAATTAAATACCTATCTCCTTGAGATCCATAGCCAATAAAAACATTTTTTGTGTTTATAATTTTCATTATTTCTTTCCAGTCATCAAATCTTCCTGAGCTAAAGTCGTCGACAACTCTTAAAATAAGGTCCTTTTCTATAACAATGTTTTCTTCTCTCATTTTTTCTAAACTTCCAAATTTAGAAATGGCATTATTTACCTTAGATTGGTATTTTTTTTCGTTATAAAAATTTGCAAGTAAAAAGCTTATTATCAGAGGAAATAAAAAGTAAAAAATAAAATATTTAAAGATATTTTTTAAGGTAATCTTATTTTCATAAACAAAAATTATTATTAATGTTAAAAATGTCAAAGATAGAATTAATCTACTTTGATATAATAAAATAAAAGTTAAAAGAGAAATCTTAAAAAATTTATGTAAAAGATTATATTTATTAAATATATTATAAATAATATATGAAATTATAATAATAATTAAACATGTTCTAGATGTACCAGATGACCGTGGTGTATCTTTATTTAAAAATAGTTTTTCATTTTCCGAAAATTGTCCATAAAAATTATATTTTCCACTTACAAAATCTTTAAATAAATTTGAAATGGTTAATAAAAATACAGTTGATAATATTAGGATTGTAATAAAAATCAGAATTTTTTTCTCATCTTTCGAAAAAAAATTATCAATTAAAAAAACTGTCAAAATGATAGTTAAACTGCTTAAAATGAAAGATAAATTTTCAATTGAATTAGGGGTTATTACTAATCCTAAAATTTGAATTACAAAATAAATAGATAAAAAGATATAAATAAGGTTATCTTTAAAGTTAATATAATTTTTTTTTTGAAAAAAAATTCCAATCAAAAAAAAGAAACATAAATATATTAAAGCATGTCTAAAAAAATTAATAACATCAAAATAATTGATTTTATTTTTTTTTAAAATTAAAAGATCATCATATGAAGATGAGATCGATAACCAACAAATTAGATAAGAAAAAATTAGAAAAAGTTTAGTTATTTTGTTTATTTTAAATGAAATCATCTAATCTTTTTAATATACATCCAAAAACCTAATGGAAAAAAAATCATTAAACTCATCCAATTATTAAAAAAACTTCCTGATGGAATTAATGGCATAAGATTTATTATTAAACTTAGATTAATAAAAAGATGAGACAAATCAAAATTATTTTTATTTTTTTTTAAAATAATTTTAAGATTATTGAATAATACATACAAAAATAAAAATAAAATCACAAGAAATCCAAAAATACCTATTTCCGATAAAATTTGAATATAAGTATTATGTGGATGGGTAGAACAAAGCAATTCATTATTTCTTTTATTTTTTTTATGGAAATTAGTTTTTTTAATTTTTTCACACTCGTGGTAAAATGTTTTAACTCCTGAACCAAAAAAATAATTATTTTTGAAAATTATCAATCCTGTATATGAAAGATTTTCGTGTTCCTCAGAATAATATCTCACGAAACGATTTTTCTCAAAAGCTTTGTAATTTGATTCTTTGTTTTTTTTAAATAATGTTATCAACCCTGTTTGATGGAGCGTAAAATTAAAATATTTTTCTGTTAATCTTGAATTAGCATTATAGTTTATCAGAATTAAGAACGTAATTGAAATGGAAATTAAAAAAAATATTTTTTTATTACTTGCTAAAAAGTAAAAAATATAAATTATAAATAATAAAAATAATGCAGTTCTTTCCGATGAAAAAAAAATCAATGAACCTAAAATAATTAATGATATTATTTCGAAAGAAACAGACCTTTTAGGTTGATAAAAATAAATTAAACTTAATATTAATGGCAAAAATCTTACAAGATAACTACCAAGCTTTTTTTCTTGATTAAAAAAACTTGTCAGATAAACCAACCCATCTTTTTGGCTCAATCCAACTGTATTATAACCAAATAAATTAAATGAAAAAATTTGCTGAAAGTAAGCATCAAAAACTATAGTACCAATAGAGATAATAATAGAATAAAAAAATATCTTTAGATAAAAATCATATTTCTTTAAAAGATAAAATATAGCTAAAGATAAAAAAAAATATCTAAAATAAAAAAAAGATGCCAGAAATGATATATCTTTATAGTCTGTTAAAAGAAAACTAATTAATATAATTGAATAGATTATTAAAAAAAAAAAATATTTCTTTTTTAACAATTTTGAAAATATTTAAATTTTTTTTAAAAAAAAAAAATAGATTACGATTAAACTACAAATAGATGCTAATAGATCCGCAGCAAAAATGCTAATCGCTAGAAATAGGGGAATAAATGAAGTGCTTACTATTAATAATTTATCGACCAAATCAGTTCTTTCTTTGAAATAGTAAATTGTTTGATTCATTATAATATTGTTAATTACAGAATATCTAATTATTTGAATTTATTCATTTTAATAGTTTTTACTATTAATTTTTTTTTTTTAGGATAATAACACTTTATGGTAAAAATATTAATATGTGGTGCCGGTGGCTTCATTGGAGGGCATTTAGCCGCTAGGTTTCTTAAAGATAAAAATATTAAATTAGTATGTGCAGATATTAAGCCATTAGAATTTTGGTTTCAAAATTTTGAAAATTCTAAAAATTATAGTTTAGATCTTAAGGATTATAGCAATGCTTTAAAAGTTACTAAAGGAGCTGATTATATCTTTAATTTTGCTTGTAATATGGGTGGAATGGGTTTTATTGAAAATAATAAGGCTGAATGCATGCTTTCTGTATTAGTTAATACAAATTTATTAAGAGCTGCAATCAAAAATAATTGTAAAAAATTTTTTTTTTCATCAAGTGCATGTGTTTATAATTCATCAAAACAAAACAAAACATTTGTAAAAGGTTTAAAAGAGGATGATGCTTATCCAGCAGATCCAGAGGATGGATATGGATGGGAGAAACTTTTTAGTGAAAGAATGTGTAGGCATTTTTCTGAGGATTTTGGATTGGAAACTCGTGTTGTCAGATACCATAATATTTATGGACCTAGTGGTACTTTTGATGGTGGAAGAGAAAAGGCACCAGCTGCTTTGTGCAGAAAAATTATTTTGGCAAAAAAAAATAAAGAGAAAACAATTAATGTTTGGGGAGATGGTGAGCAGACGAGAAGTTTTTTATATATTGATGATTGTATTAAAGGTACTCTAGATGTATTCGAAAGTAATAATCAAGATGTATTTAATATAGGAAGTGAAGAACAGGTATCAATTAACGAAATGATAAAAATCATTGAAGAAATTGCAGATTATAAAGTTAAGAAAATTTATCAATTAGATAAACCAAAAGGAGTAAGAGGAAGATCAAGCGATAATTCATTTGTTAACGAAAAAATAGGTTGGCAACCAAATTTTACTCTTAAAGAAGGTCTAAAAAAAACATATTCTTGGATTGAAAAACAAATACACAGTGGATCAAATATTGAAAAATTTTGTAAAAGCAATATTGAAAAAACGATTAAATAAATATGAAAGCTTTGTGGCTAGTTTCTTTTAGACCTTTAGGAAATTCAAAAATTAATGACACATACCAAAGTATTTTTGTCGACTCTATTAAGAGTTTAGACTTTGATGTTACCTTTAGCCTTACTCAGTTTGATGAAAAAAATGTAAAAAATTTTGTTGATAACAAAAATATAAAAAATTTTTATATAAATATTCCAAAAAGCGAGTTACCAAAAAATAAAAAATATTCAAACAAATTAATGTTAGAAAATGCTTTAACTCAATTTTTGGATAGTAATGATTTTAATTATCTAATTTTTTCAACTGCAGATATTATTATTCCAAATAATTTATTTAAAGTTTTATCAAAAATTGATGAAAAAAATTTCTGTGCGTTAGTTTATCCGAATACTCATATTACCAATGGAGTAGTTAGAAATAATTATTGGCCACATTATGGAATAGATTTAATTGTATTCAAGATTTCACGCGAAAAAGCACTTAAATTTAAAGAAATAATAAAAACATACAATCAATATGATTGGGGAATAATTGAAAATTTTTATATTGCTGCTAGTGAAGCTTTAAAATTAAAAATATTTAATTTATTTAAATTTTGCAATGTGATGAAATTTGATAATGATTTTCAAGCTTTTAATGAAGATAGAAGTTGGCAGATTAATTCTTGGAAAGAAAATCAAGACTATTTTCTTAATTTTTTAAAACATAATAACCTTAGTAAATTGTATGCTTACGGGTCATATTATTATCTCATATTTAAGTTTTTTAGTTTTCGAGATTTGAATTTTAATTTATTAATATCCTATTTAATTTTTTATCCATATAATCTTATTAAAAAATTTTTAAATCTGTTTATTAAAAAAGTTTGATAGTGAATGAAGAATTAAGATAGTTATTAATTATTATTTAGAAAATTATTTAAGTGAAAAATTTGTTTAATAAAAAAAATACTAATAGTTATATTTTAATAACAACCTTCGCCTTTTTTTTAATTATTAATTTTACTTATTTTTTTATAAATTTTAATGAAAATTCTGTCAATTACATATATGCATTTAACGAACTTTTTATTAATTATCAGGCTGGTTTTATTAGGAGAGGGTTATTAGGAGAAATAGCCTGGCGACTTAATGAAATTTTTTTTATATCTCCAAAATCTTTTTTTACTGTTCTATTTTTAGTAATTTATATTCTTCAGATTTTTTTGTTTTTTTATTTGTTTAATAGATTTATTTTTTCCAAAATAATATTTATTTTAATCTTCTTTTCTCCATCATTACTTTTGTTTCATATTTATAGTCCTAATTTATATTTTTTAAAAGATGCTATAATTAAACTAGTTTATTTGTATCATGCTTTTATTTTTTTTAATTTTTATGTTTTAAAAAAAAATAAGATTAAATATTTTGAATATTTGAAATATGTAATAATTCCTATATTGTTTTTTGTAATTTTAACCCATGAGTATCAAGTCTTTTCACTTAGTTTACATTTTTTAATTTCTATAGGAATTACCCAAAATAGAAAAGAAATTAAAAAAATTATTTATATATATTTACCATTAATTATTCCAATTATATTGGTAGGTGTATTTTTTGGAAATCAACAACAATTTGAAAATTTAAGCGAAATTTTAGATATATTCAATATTAAATTAAATCCATACTTGGGTGGTGGTTTATATCATTATATTGGAGGATTCTATAAATGGCATTTTTTTTATTTTAGTTATGCAGATTTTATAAATTTATTATTAAGTTTTATTTTAAGTGTTTTAATCTTTTATGTTTTATTTCAATACTTTGTTGAAAAAAAAATAATTTTTTTTCAATCTAAATATCAAAAAAAATATTTGATTTATTTTATACCAGTAATTATCCCTTTTTTCCTTACCCAAGATCATGGGAGAAATTTAGCTTTTTTATCTTTTTATTTTGTTACGTTTTTTTCAATTTTAAAATTCAATTTTTTGAAATTAAAAAAACAAATTGATAATATTTTAAAAAATTTGTTGAGTAGATATTTGATATTTATTTTTATGTTTTTTTATATATTTCTTTGGAAATTAGATCAAGTAGCAGGCTTTGGTTTACAAGGAAAACCCAACGGAATTTTCAAAAGTTCATTGTTCGCTGAGTTTGTTAAATTAATTAAATTTATATATGTATATATTGATTTAAATATAATAAATTTACCTGATATTAGACTTTAGTTTTTTACCAATAAAAAAAAAGTGATTTTGTTTAAATAATATATTTCCTTTATAATATTTATTTTTGATAATTTTAATGTCATATCTTTTTGAAAATTTTTTCTTTAAACTATAGAAATATTTAAGATTATTAATATTTTCAAACTTTTCTTGAAATGAAATAAAAAGGTACTTGCTATTAAAAATTTTTTTAATAAATATTTTTCTATAATTAAGAGGAACTTCAGAAAAAGACCAATTTGCCAAAAAAAGATCAGATTTATCTAATATGTTATGCAAGTTTGATGTTAAGAATATTTTTTTATTTTTTTTAAACCCAACATTTAAATTAATATGTTTAAGATAATAATATTGAAGTAAATTTACATACTCTGTATCGAAACAAATATATTTTATGTTTTTATTTATTTTAGAAAAAATGTTTGCCATTAATCCATAACCACCTCCAAATTCAAAAACTGTTTTTATATTTTTCTTAATATTTATTTTAAGTGTATTTTCTAAAGTCTTAATTTGATAAATGTGATTAATTCGATTTCCTGAGCTTTTTAGATATAAGAAATATCTGATTGGATTACCTACATTTTCTTCAACAAGAAGTTTCTCATATTTTTTCCAATTTTTGGAATTTTTAATTTCTAAGAGCTCTTTGTAAATAAAGAGACGGTTTTGTAAAAAAAACATTTTTTGAATAAAATTCTTTCTTAGAAAATTTTTAATATCTTTTTTCTTAAGTAAATTATAAATTTGGTTATTAAAATTTGTATGTGTCCTTTTTAGATTTTTTTTAATTATTTTTGAATCTTTTAATATTTTATTAATTTCTCTTCTAATAATTGAATCTTTAAGACCAGAAACCTCTTTATTTGGATACCATGCACTAAGATATCCAGAGAATGTTCTTAATATATTATTAATTATCATTTTTCAAAAAAAAGATAAGTATTAAAGATATAAGTGAAAAAAAATATAAAATTTCATTGTAAAATGAGAGATATAACATTGCTAAGTAAATAATAGGAAAAAAATAGTAGTTTAAAATTTTTTTAATTTCACTTTTGAGAAAATTAAGCCTTAAAAAAAACAGCACAAATTCCTTAAATAAAATTAAACAGCTTATCTGAAGTAAAGAATAATTATTTTTTGTCATAAAAAACAACATAACTAAAAAAAAGGGCATTAAAAAAAATTCAATTCTTAAGTTTTTATACAATGTTTTTGAGGCTTCAAATTTTGTAATTAATATGTGTGATGAACATGAAAAAATAACACTTATAGAAAAAATCTTTGTTAAATTATAAATATTCATATTATAAGAATTGCCTAACCAAAATTCTAAAATAAAAGGATATAATGGAAATAACAGAAAAATTAATATTGGAATTATTTTCAAAAAAATTATCAAAGAAAAATTGAAGGTTAGATAATCTATTTTTTGTTTTGATAAATCAGGTAATAGAAAAGCACTGAAACTTTTTGAAATTATACTCAGTTTTCCTGTCAATTGTTGAGGTACGGAATAAGTTGCTACCGCAATAGGTCCTAAAAAATATTTAATTAAATATTTATCAAATAAATCATAAAATTGTATTAACAAACTGTTTAAAGTAATCCATTTACTATTTTTTTTGAGATTTTTAAACAAAATTTGACATTTAGATTTTTCATATAAGTTAAAATTTTTTATTAATAAAAACATAGAAACAACGGAAATAAATTTAATAAAAATTGAAATACTGATTAGATTTTCTAATGATAAATTTTTATAATAAATTAATAAAATTGATGGGACCGAAATACTCAAACTAAAAAAAAACAAATTTAAGATACTAATAGTTTTAAATTTTCTGTTTCCTTGTAAAATTCCTTCAAAAGTAATGAAAAAAATCGTTATTATTGATCCAAAAAATAAGTGAAATGTAAAACTATATAAACTTAAAAAATCTGTTAAAGAAAAATAATTAAAAAAATAAAGTCCAAAAAAAATAATTAAAATTACTAAAGAAATATTTTTTGTATAATTAATTGCCTCGTAACTAATTTCTTTACTTTTTTTTGTGAAATTATTAATACTTATAACCACCGACTTACCAATTCCAAAATTCAAATTTATAGAGATCATGAGAATAAAATGAAAAATTAGATAGTTTCCATAGTTTTCAGGTCCAGCATAATTAAGATGTATTGGAATTGAAAGTAACGATATAAAAATTGATATAAATCCGGGTATAGAAAGAATTGAGCTACTCTTAATTAAATTTTTAAATTTTATTTTCATGAATAAATTTTTTCATAATATTTTTCATAGAATAGTTTTTTAAATAAAAATTACTAAATTTCATTGATTTTCTTTTTATTTTTTTATTATTTTTAATTATTTCAATTATTTTTTTTACAAAAGTTGAATTTTTATCAATTATAAATGGAGGATTTGATGAATTAAATTTTATTCCTTCAATCCCCTTTTTAGTTGAAACGACAATTGTTCCTAATGATAAAGCTTCGATTATTTTTATTCTTGTACCAGATCCAAAACGCAAAGGAACACATAAGCATTTTGAAAAAAAAAGTAAATTATATAATTTTGACTTTGAAACAATACCTTCGTTAATTAACCAAGGATATTTTTTATTAAAGCCGCCCCCGGTTAAAACTAATTTTAGATTTGGAATTTTTTTTAATAATAATGGCATTATAGAATTATTTAAAATATCAACTGCATCTTTATTAGGCTTATACTTATAAGATCCAGTATAAATTATATAGTCATCATATATAATTTTTTTTCTCTTGATTTTTAAAATATTAATTCCATTTGGCAGTAAAATAGTTTTAATATTATAAAGTGATTTAATTTTCTTTTTTTCTTGGATAGATACAGACGTTTTAATATCAGAGAATTTAAAGACTATTTTTTCGATAAATTTAGTAAAGAAAAAAATAAATATATTGGAATATTTTTTTCGGATCTCCGACTCTATTGAATGAGAAATATAAATAATTTTTGTATTTTGTGAAAAAATTTTAAAAAAAAGTATGATTATAAAACTATAAAATATCCAGCTAGCACCTTCCACGATAATGATTTTTTTTTTTGCTTTTTTAAGAAAATGTGAAATTTTTATAATTAACTCTGGGAGTTTAAGAATTTTATAAATTGGTTTTTCTTTAGTTATAAAAATTGTTTCTAAATTATTGTCATTAATTTTTTGGATATGTGATATTTGAAATGCTTTTTTTTTATACGGCCAACTCTCATATCTACTATTAACAACAGATGAGGATCCCATATTATCAGGCCTAATAGGGAAAAAAGTTACGAAAGCTGTTCTGATTTCATCCATTTGTATTTTATTAATTAATTTAATTAATTCACTAATTTCTAATAAAAATATGTCATAAATTTATCATATATAATCCTTTATTCTTTAAATATTTAATTGTGTTTTTTTTAAAAGTAATTATAAGTTCCGTGCCTGGTGATTATTGCGAAAGGGTAATACCCGATCCCATTCCGAACTCGGAAGTCAAGCCTTTCTGCGCCGATGGTACTTTGTCTTAAGACATGGG
>MDTD01143364.1_pt1 | contig 12930 bp, 12 predicted proteins | sample 811221 | NCBI WGS metagenome assembly MDTD01 (sample SAMN05326646, study PRJNA326480) | marine metagenome | isolation source: seawater | place: Pacific Ocean: South West | collected 2011 | reverse complement strand
TAATAATAATCATATAAGAACCTATATCCAAATTATCATGCACAGTGTCATTAAAACCTGAAGAGAATAAATTATTATCTTTATACCATTGATAAAAATAAGGGGAAGATCCGGAGTGTCCTATTGTTCTTATTAAGCCATTTGCATCCCCAAAACATTTTATATTCTCCTGCGCAGGGTTTATACCTAATGGACAATCTATAAAGAATATTACAGAATCTATAAAAACTGAAGTCAGAGCATTAATTATCTCTAGTTTAAAATTACCACACCTTTGGCTAAATAGAGTATCACCACCTTGAGTATTAATATTTACTATAGTATCTGCATCTATCCAGCCAAGTAAATTATCTTTATAATACCAGTTCAATTCAAATTGCTCAACATTTGAAATGCTTAATAAAATAGCTCCGGTATCAACATGACAATCTATCCCAACTAAAGAATCAGAAATAAGATTCTGACTATTTGTAAAAAAACCATTAACAATAAAAATAAATAGAAAAAGAAATCGCATTATTTTATATCTTTATTACAAAGATATCAAAAGTTAAGCAGTTATATTACTAAAATCTATAGTCATACCTGCCTCTGCCAATATAGTATTCTTAAAAACTTTCTGAGTTTCTAAAAGCAATTCATCTAATTTCTTGTATCTCTGAGAAAAATGACCTATCATCAAGTATTTTACACAGGATTTGTTTGCTATATATGAGGCCTGTTGAGTAGTAGAATGTCCTGTCTCAAAAGCTCTTTCTAACATGTCATTCTTAAAAGTCGCCTCATGATATAATAAATCAACCCCCTTTATTTTTGGAATAATTGATTCAGTATACCTTGTGTCTGTACAAAATGCATAAGTATTAGGTGGAGAGTTAGGATATGTCATATCTTTATTCTTAACAACCTCACCTTTTAAGTTGATCCAATCTGCTCCATTCTTTATTGAGTTTAGTTTATCATGTGGAATATTCATCTGTTCAATTACTTTAGGATTAATTTTTCTTGCAGATTTTTTTTCTTTAAAAATAAAGCCAGAGCAAGGAAGAGTATGGTCAAGAATCACATTTTCAACTGATATCATATCATCTTCAAATAAGATACTTTCTCTTAACTCAGATATAGGGTGAAAAAATAATGGATAATTTAACTCTGTATTAGAAGCTGATAATTGATATTCTATAATCTTTTTGAGTTTCTCATGTGCATAAATGTGTAACTCTTTCTTTCTACCTAAAAGATGCATACTACTAATTAAACCTATTAAACCAAAATAATGATCTCCGTGTAAATGACTAATAAAAATATGATTAATTCTCTGAAAATTAATCTTATATTTCCTCAATTGTATTTGTGTCCCTTCTCCACAATCTATCAGAAAAAAACGCTCATTAAGGTTTAATAGTTGAGCAGTTGGATTATGATTAATGTTTGGAATAGCTGAGCTACAACCTAAAACAGTTAATTTAAAAGGCATCTAATGTGATACGATCATTCTTTTTGTTAAAATAGATTCTCTATTATTTATAGAATACATATATACTCCATCTGAAAAATCAGAAGTAGAAATAGTAATAGTATTAATTCCTGAATTTGCCAAAATCTCATTAGAATAGATAACTTCACCTAATAAATTATAGATCATAAAAGAAATATTCTGCGAAATACCAGAAATAAACTGAATATTTGTTTTATGACTTGAAGGGTTAGGAAAAGCTTCTTTTAATTCAAAAGTATGACTATAGTACTTATCAATAACAGAAGCAACATTGTCTTTTATCTCAATATAATATCCACTAGTAACATCATCTTGAGTCGTTGAACCTATAATAGGAATACCGCTTACTTGAGTCGTGGTGTTAAAAGTAATAGGATAAAGCCCTACATCTGCTGCTACAGGATTTGAAGTGGAATAAATCTCAGCACATCCTGCAGAACCTCCAGGAAATGAGCAGTCAATAGGGTCGCAATCATAAGCAAAATTAGGAGGTAAACCTGTTACACCAGTTAAAGCAATATAATCAATGGTAACTAAAAGAGGGATGCCTGAATAAACAATATTAGTATCTAAAGGAGTAATAGCTGTAATTAATTCACTATAAGCCTGACCAACCATAGCATCAGATAAGCCAGTTGCTGTATCAGGATATATTCCTGGATCAGTATATTGAGGGTCAGGAATACATTGTGCGTTAATATTTGACATTCCGATAAACAAAACCAAAATAAGTAATAATCTTTTCATAAGTATATTTGTTAATTTATAGATTTAATTCTCTTTCTATTTCTTCCATTTCAATATAATCGTAAGCTTCTTGTAAAGTAGGGACTATAACTAAATCATTATCAAAAGAAATATCCGAAACTATTACAAACGAACCATTAATTTTAGAAATACTTGCATCAAAAGTAATAAATTTTTGCTTAATATCATTAATAACATTTAAATCAACACCTCTAAGATCTGCAATAAAATTACTAACTTTATTACGCTTATTAAGATTAGTAAAATCATTTTCATCTGTTAACTTAAATACTATAGTCTTGTCTACAATGTTCATTAGTTATCTTTTATTTTTCCTGCAAGTAAAAATAAAACAGCCATTCTAATAGCAACACCATTTTCTACCTGATCTAAAATAATAGATTGTTTAGAATCCGCAACATCAGAACTTAATTCAACACCTCTATTTATTGGTCCTGGATGCATTATAGTTATATGCTTGTTTAATCTGTTTAATATCTCTTTATTTATTCCATAAGTCATTGAATACTCTCGTAAAGATGGGAAGTATTTCAAATTTTGTCTTTCTAGTTGAATACGAAGAACATTTGCTATATCACACCACTCTAAAGCCTCTTGAAGATTAGAAAAATGATCTACCCCTAAATCTCGAATGTTTATTGGCATTAAGGAAGAAGGACCACATACGCTAACATCAGCTCCTAATTTCTTTAAACAATAAATATTTGATAAAGCAACTCTTGAATGTAAAATATCTCCTATAATAACTACTTTCTTATTCTTAATATTACCATATTTTTCTCTAATAGAATATGCATCTAAAAGAGCTTGTGTTGGATGCTCATGAGAACCATCTCCAGCATTTACAATTCTTGCACTAATATTTCTTGATAAAAAAACTGATGCACCAGGATCTGGATGACGCATAACAATAATATCAACTTTCATAGCTAATATATTATTTACAGTATCTAACAGTGTTTCTCCTTTTTTTACTGATGATGATGAAGAGGAAAAATTAATAATATCTGCAGATAGTCTCTTTTCTGCAAGCTCAAAAGATAATTTTGTCCTTGTAGAATTCTCAAAAAATAAGTTGGCTATTGTAATATCCCTTAAAGAAGGAACTTTCTTTATAGATTGATTAATTATTTTTTTAAAATTATCAGCTGTGCTAAATATCAAGTTAATATCTGAATTACTAAGATATTTAATTCCCAATAAATTATTTACTGATAGACTACTCATTATATGAAATTTGACATTACAATTCTATCTTTTCCACTAATTTCATTCCACTCTACCATTACTTTCTGTTTTTCTAACACATCTATTCTTTTACCAATATAATTAGCCTGAATAGGAAGATCTCTACTGAATTTCCGATCAATTAAAACTAATAATTCAACTGATTTAGGTCTTCCAAATGTCATTAATGCGTCTATTGCAGAACGCACTGATCTTCCAGTATATAAAACATCATCTACAAGCACCACTTCCTTTCCTTCAACTGTTAAATCCATATCCATAACATTAGGAATAATTGGCTTTTCTCTTCTTCTTAGATCATCTCGATAAAAAGAAATATCAATATTACCTGACCTTATATCTTTTCTTTTCTTAGATAGATTCTCAAGAATTCTATTTTTTAACAAAGTGCCTCTTGGTTGTAATCCTACAATAACTGTATTATTAAAATTATCATGATGCTCGATTAACTCTTGACATAATCTCTCAATAATTATTTTAACATCTAATTCGTTTAATAATTCTTTTTCTTTCATAATACAACTACAAAAGTAGCAAAAAAAAACCCCAAATAAATGGGGCTTTTCATTATTCTTGTGTATCTAAATCATTCTTAAGAGAGGAAAGCTGATCCAAATCTCCTAAAGTAGATTTCTGATTCTCAGACTCAATTTTCTCCGTCAACTTATCAATCTCTGCTTTCTTCTTTTTCTGCTTTTCATTATCCTTCTCCCTAAATGTTAATGTATGTGAAGCTAAGATCTTTCTATTATCTTTTGAAAATTCAATAATCCTAAAAGACAACTGTTCTCCCTCAGTAATAATCGATCCATCTGATTTTTCAGCATGTTTTCTAGGAACAAAAGCCTCAACCTCATTATCTAAAGATACTAAGACTCCTTTATCATACAATTCTAACACCTTACCTTCATAGTCATTTCCTTCGATAAATTTCTCTTCATAAGTATCCCAAGGATTCTTCTCTAATTGTTTATGTCCAAGACTAATCTTCCTATTTTCCTTATCTATATCAAGGACTTTCACATCTAACTTAGCATCAACCTGGGTGAATTCTGCTGGATGTTTAATCTTTTTAGTCCAGGAAAGATCTGAAATATGTATTAAACCATCAATCCCTTCAGTAAGTTCAACAAAAATCCCAAAATTTGTAAAATTTCTAACTTTTACACTATGAGTAGATCCTGCAGGAAATTCCTTTTCAATATTAGCCCAAGGATCTGGTGTCATCTGCTTAACTCCTAATGACATTTTTCTTGTCTCTTTATCTAATGTTAAGATCTGTGCTTTTACAGAGTCTCCTTTCTTATAAAAATCGTTAGCTGATCTTAAGTGCGTAGACCAAGACATCTCTGAAACATGTAAAAGAGCTTCTACACCAGCCTGAATCTCAACAAAAACACCATAATCAGCTACCACAACGACTTTTCCTTCCACTTCATCTCCAACTTTTAAGTTATCATCTAATTCATCCCAAGGATGAGATCCTAATTGTTTTAGTCCTAATTGTATCCTACTTTTTCCTTCATCAAAATCAAGTATAACTACATTAATAGTTTGATCTAATGAAACTATTTCCTCTGGATGTGCTATTCTTCCCCATGAAAGATCAGTTATATGTATTAATCCATCTATTCCCCCAAGATCTATAAAAACTCCATATGAAGTAATATTCTTTACAGTACCTTCAAGAACTTGACCTTTTTCTAATTTAGACATAATCTCTTTGGTTTGAACAGCTAAATCTGCTTCAATTAATGCTTTATGTGATACAACTACATTTCTAAAAGCCTCATTGACCTTCACAACCTTAAACTCCATCTCCTTACCAACATACTCATCATAATCTCGAATAGGCTTAACATCTATCTGAGATCCTGGTAAGAAACATTCAATTCCAAATACATCAACAATCATCCCTCCTTTTGTTCTACTTAAAATCTTTCCGTTAACTATTTCTCCTGAATCCAATGCTTCATTAACTCTCTCCCAAGCTCGTAACACTCTTGCTCTTCTATGTGACAAAATTAATTGACCATTCTTGTCTTCTTGCTTTTCAACAAGAACTTCAACTATATCTCCTATCTTTAAATCAGGATTATATTTAAACTCATTAAAAGAAATAATTCCATCTGATTTAAAATTAATATCTACAACAACTTCTCTATCACTTATCATAACCACTACCCCATCTATAACTTGTTTTGCAATAAGTTCAGGTAAAGTCGAACTATATTGATCTTCTAAATCTTTCTTTTCTTTTTCTGAATATTCATCAGTACTTAAAACTGTATTCCAATCAAATTCAATAGAATCAATCTTCTCTAATGATTTACTCTGAACATTATCTTGTGCGACTTGTTGCTCTAACACCTCTTCTAAAACTAATTTTTCTTCTGATAACGCCTCTTCTTGTATATTGACCTTCTTCGAGGTTTTATTGATTCTAGGTTTCTTTGCTGCTTTTTTAGCAGTCTTTTTCTTTTTTATATCTGACATAATCGTCTATAAATTTGTATCTTACTAGAGTGTCTAAGGTTTTAATTACTAACTACTCTTATTGTAAGAGTGATTATACTTTTATTTTAAATTTCACAACCTTATTAGTAAAGTGAAAAATGCGCGCAAATATACAATTATTATTTAATTAGGAAGAATCTGCTCAATGGTGTCTTTAACGCTTTCCATAAGCCATCTTGGTGTTGAGGTAGCACCACATACACCTACACTCTTAGCATTAACAAACCATTCTTGTTTTATATCTTCTTCATTAGATATAAAATATGAATTTTTATTTTGCTTTTTACATGATTGAAACAACATCTTTCCGTTAGAACTTTTCTTTCCGCTTACAAATACTATAACATCATTATCATTAGAAAACTCTGTCAATTGAGGCTCTCTTCCTGAAACTTGCCTACATAACGTATCATGCACAACATAACCTAACCTGTCGTTATTATTAAGCTTAAGCCTCTTTTCTATTTCTTGAACAATCTCTTTATAAGCATTTGGATTTTTTGTAGTCTGAGAATAAACAGATAAAGGCTTAGAAAAATCTATTTTATGTAGATCTTGTATACTCGCTATAGTGATTGCATTACCTTTTGTTTGCCCTAAAAGTCCTTGTACTTCAGCATGACCTTCTTTTCCAAAAATCACTATCTGTCCTCCTACTTCTTCTAATTTCTCATATCCTTCTTTTATTTGACGCTGTAACTTAAGAACCACAGGACAAGAAGCATCTAATAATTTAATGTTATTTTTTAATGCAAGAGCATAAGTGTCAGGAGGCTCTCCATGTGCTCGAATTAATACAGTGGCATTAAAAATATGCTCTAATTCTTTATGAGTAATGATCTGTAAACCTAATTTTTTTAATCTATCTATTTCTCTATTATTATGTACAATATCTCCTAAACAATATAATGTATCTTGTGTCTTTAAAATTTCTTCTGCCATTTCTATTGCATATACAACACCAAAACAAAAACCAGAATATTGATCAATAGTAACTTTCATTTAAGAGTTTATTTTAGCATTTATAGTGTTATAAATAAATTGATTCTGCTCATTTAATGATAAATCAGAATTATCTAAAACAATTGAATCCTTTACTTGTACCAAAGGATTTAAAATTCGGCTAGTATCCTGTTCATCTCTCTTCTGTAGATTTTCTAATATGTCTTTAAACAATATGTTACTTGTGCATTCTCTCATTTGCTCATATCTTCTTTTAGCCCTCACATCTATTCGGGCTGTGATAAAGAATTTTATTCCAGCATCTGGAAATACTTTTGATCCTATATCTCTACCATCCATCACAACATTCCCATCTTTACCTATACTTCTCTGTACCATTACTAACTTTTTACGAACGATATCTAATTGAGCAATAATACTAACATTATTGGAAACTTCTATCCCTCGAATAATTGATTCTACATTTTCATTATTTAAAAATGTAGAAGAAATGGATCTTTTAGAATCAAAATGAAAATCCACCTCTATAGAATCTAAAGAGCTAGTTAGTCTCTTTATATCTATTTTCTTATCTTTTATTATTTCAGAACGCATACAATATAAGGTAAAAGCTCTATACATAGCCCCAGTATCTACATAACACATATTATACTTAGCAGCAATATTTTTTGCAATTGTGCTCTTACCACAAGATGAATGTCCATCTATCGCTATATTAAAGGGCAAACTCATTAGATTCCAAAAGTACTAAGATTTGTTGCAATACTAAAATTATTTGTAACTCCTGACAAATGATAAGAAGATCGACTATAATCTAACTGAAAATTAGAAAAAGAAAAACCAACTCCCCAAGAAAATCCAACCAAAGCAGGATAAGATCTTATAGTCATATCAAATCTTCTTTGAAAACTATATCCTGCCCTTAAAAAAAGATTTCTTCTAAAAGGATTTAACTCACCTCCAATTACTATATGTCTCAAAAATGTTTTAGCAATTGTTTCTTCTTTAACCTCAAGCTCTCCCGTTTCTAAATTAGTCTGTGTTATTAATTTATAAGGAGATTCTATAAAGAATTGATTAAGGTTATTATATGAAAGATGATATCTAAATGGTAAATGAGCTAACTTCTTACTAACACCCAATTGAATTTCAAAAGGAATTTTCTCAATATCCTGAGAATAAGATTTTATCTGCCTACCTATGTTCTTGATAAGTAATGTTGATGTGAAATTTTTAGAAGAATTATGATAAGTAGTAGAAAGATTAGAACTTAATGCTAAAGAATGATATGTCTCATATTGAGAATTTAATATACTTAAATTCATTCCAATTGAAAGTCGATCATGTAATGTTTTTCCTATACCTAAAGTAAAAACTTGATCAGAGGCTGAAAAAGATCCATTTGTATTGCCAACTGGATCATTTAAATCAAAAGAACCATAATTTATAGACTTAATAGCTATAGAAAAAACACCTATTTCTTTTATCTCTCTAGCATAAGCAAATGATAAAAGATTTATGTCGGAGAAATAATCACAAAAAGCAAAAGCTATCTTATTATGCATATTTTGATTTAACAATGAAGGAGTAGTTTGTGAAAGTAATAAATCACCATCATAGATAGATATAGCATTCCCTCCAATAGATTCAATTCTTGGTGAAGTTTCTATATTAACAAACGTAAAACTATTAACCCCACCAGTCTGAGATAAAAGACTAAATGGCAATAATAATATTAAAAAAATGATTATTCTCATTAATAGATAGTAGCAATAAAAACGTGTATATATTTTAATTATTATATATAATATTTGTCTATTATAAGACTATTTAAGTTTTGCCTACAACAATGCAATGTCAATAACTTCATTTAAGTTGTCGACATAATGAAAAACCATTCCTTTAAGATACTTTTTATTAATTTCTATAATATCTTTCTTGTTATGTTTAGATAAAATAATCTCATTAATCCCTACTCGTTTTGCTGCTAATATTTTTTCTTTGATACCTCCAACAGGCAATACTTTTCCTCGTAAAGTAAGTTCTCCTGTCATAGCAATTTTCGCCTTAACTTTCCTTTTAGTAAAAGAAGAAACTAGAGATGTAAAAATTGTAATACCTGCAGAAGGTCCATCTTTTGGAGTAGCACCCTCTGGAACATGAATATGCACATTCCATTTCTCAAAAATATCAGATGGAATATTATAATTTTCTGAGTGAGCTTTTAAATATTCCATTGCAATAGTTGCAGATTCTTTCATCACCTTACCTAGATTCCCTGTTACAGAAAGTTTACCTTTTCCTTTGCTTAAGGTACTTTCTACAAATAATACATCTCCACCAACAGCAGTCCAAGCTAAACCAGTGACAACACCAGCAATAGAATTATCTAATAAATGATCTCGGTCAAATTTTGGAGATCCTAATACTTTCTCAATAACTTCTTCTTTAGGAGAAAAATCAAAATTCTCATCCATTGCAATAGACTTTGCTACATTTCTAATCATTTTACTAATCATCTTTTCAAGAGAACGTACTCCAGATTCTCTAGTATATTGATCGATAATTTTTTCTAAAGCTTTATCTGATAATGTAAAATCTTTATTATCTAATCCATGTAATCTTAACTGTTTAGGTAATAAATGTTGTTTTGCAATCTGCACCTTCTCATCAATAGTATATCCATTAATTTCAATAATTTCCATTCTATCTCTTAAAGCAGGCTGAATAGTATTTAAACCATTAGCAGTTGCTACAAACATTACTTTAGACAAATCATAATCTAATTCTAAATAATTATCATGAAAGGCTTCATTTTGTTCAGGATCTAACACCTCAAGCAATGCAGAAGATGGATCCCCATGATTATCCCTTGTAACTTTATCTATTTCATCTAAAACAAATACAGGATTTGAAGATGCTGCTTTTTTAATAGATTTTATAATTCTTCCTGGCATTGCTCCAATATACGTTTTCCTATGACCTCTTATTTCTGCTTCATCTCTCAATCCTCCTAAAGAAACTCTTTCATACTTTCTACCCAATGCCTCACTAATTGACTTTCCTAGCGATGTTTTCCCTACTCCTGGAGGACCATACAAACACAAGATAGGAGATTTCATATCACCCCTTAGCTTTAACACCGCTAAATACTCTATTATTCTTTCTTTAACTTTCTCAAGCCCAAAATGATCTCTATCTAAGACTTTTCTTGCAACTTTAAGATCAAAATTATCTTTAGTATATTCATTCCAAGGCAAATCTAGCACTAATTCAATATAGCTTCTCTGCACAGCATAATCTGACATTGAAGGATTCATTCTTTGCAATTTTTTAATCTCTTTTTCAAAAGATTTTGCAATATCTTGATTCCATTTTTTCTTTTTTGCCTGTCTTTTAAGCTCCTCAATTTCTTTATGAGAACCCGTGCCTCCTAACTCTTCTTGGATAGCCTTCATTTGCTGATTAAGATAATACTCTCTTTGTTGTTTATCAAGATCTGTCTGAACCTTAGATTGAATCTTATTCTTCATTTCAAGTAATTGTAATTCTTTCGTTAGAAATTCAAGAACAGCAACTGCACGTTTTTTTAAATCGACCTCTTCTAACAACATTTGCTTATCAGAAATACCAAGATTCATATTTGAAGAAACAAAATTAATTACAAAAGAATTATTCTTAATATTTTTAATTGCAATAGATGCTTCAGTCGGTATATTAGGAGACTCTTCTATTATCCGTAAAGCTAAATCCTTTATAGAAGAAACTAATGCATTAAATTCTTTATCTTCTTGCTTTGGCTTAACCTCATTTAAATCAGAAACTGTAGCCTTATAATATGGTTCAATATTTTTTATTTCTTCTAACTTAAATCGTTTTCTTCCTTGTATAACTGCTGTAATATTACCATCAGGCATTTTAAGAGTTTTTAGGATATGTGCAACCGTACCAACTGAGTTAAGATCTTCTATTTTTGGTAATTCTGTGTCAAATTCTTTCTGAGATAGCACCCCTATAGTTTTATTACCTTCATCAGCTTCTTTAATCAACCTTACAGATCTTTCTCTACCAATAGTAATAGGAATAATAACACCTGGAAATAAAACTGTATTTCTTAATGGTAAGATGGGTAATATATCTGGTGTGTTCTCTTCTGATATCTTAGCTTCATCTTCATCACTCATTAAAGGTAAAAATTCAGTATCTTTCTCTATTAAATCTGAAAATAATTTTTGTTCTACTATATATTTCTTCTTCACAATTAGTTTTATAATGATCTATTATGTTTAAACGCCTTAAATAATCTTTCTTTGATATCTTCTTCTATTTTAGATTCTGCCTCTGAAAATCCAATTAATTTACCACACAATATACCTATAAGAGCAGCTTCTCTCACATTATTTCCCTGTTGAAGGATTTTCATTAATGTATCATAAGTAGTATCTGTATCCTTAAATACCTTCTCTGCTTGATCCGACAATTTAATCAAATCATCAAAATTACATTCTAATAAATGGCATATCTTTTCTTGTTCAAATTCGTTTAATTCTTCAAGTTTATTTATTGATGTCATAATAAATCTGTTTTAATAATGATTACAATATAACAAAAATGCAATTTATATGCCAAAAAGAAAAAAGAGCCTTTTTGTCAGTATTACACTTCGTTTCGATAGCGTTTTGTCAGGTTATAAACCTCTAACAATATATCTTCTTCTATTTTACTAAACTCTACTCCTCTTCTAGAAAAAACTTTAGAAGCTACATTATACATCTTAGATAATTTATATATCATAAAACCTTTAGAACCTCCCCAACTAAAAGAAGGAATGAAGTTCCGAGGAAAACCTGCTCCAAATATATTAGCACTAACTCCAACTACTGTTCCAGTATTAAACATAGTATTAATACTACTTTTTGAATGATCTCCCATAATTAATCCACAAAACTGTAAGGCTGTATTTTCAAATCTCTCAGAGCTATAATTCCATAATCTTACATCTGCATAATTATTCTTTAAATTAGATATATTAGTTCCAGCCCCTAAATTACACCATTCTCCAAGCACAGAGTTGCCTAAAAAACCGTCATGTGACTTAGAAGAATAACCAAACAAAACAACATTATTAAGTTCTCCTCCTACTTTACAATAAGGCCCTAGAGTTGTCGCTCCATAAATCTTTGCCCCCATTTTCACAACTGAGTTTTGACCCATAGCAAAAGGACCTCTTATCATAGATCCTTCCATAATTTCTGCATCTTTACCAATATAGATAGGGCCATCACTAGTATTTAATATACTGTGCTGTAACTTAGCTCCATCTTCAATATAAATAGGATGATTCCCAATTTTAATATTAGAATCCTTAATATCTTCTAATATTTTTTTATCTCCCAACCACTCCATCTTCAACATCCCCATGATTTTCATGTCATTCTTTATTTGTTGTCCATTTAAAGAAAATATATCTGATATTTTTTCTAAAATACTAAACTGAGCATGGGAATCAATTATATTTAATTTATCTATATCAAAGTCATTACTTCTAAATGCAAAAACCTGACCATTTTTTGACAAGCCTTCACCTACTCTTAAATTCTTTAACTCTGTAATCAGCTCCTCTGAAGGAAGAATTGATGCATTAATCCATAAATTGTCATTTAAGACATTAATAGGGTATTTTGTGGCTAAATAAGATTCTGTTTTTACAGAAACAGAATCGTAATATATATTCCATTTTTCTTTTATGGTTAATATGCCTACTCTAAAATATGCTATAGGTCTTGTAAGACTTAAAGGGTAATAATTAATTCTATTGTTATCGTATAAAATTACATTCATTATGAGACAAATTTAAATAAAAAAGCCTACAAGAAAACATGCAGGCCTTTATAAGAGTAATTTGAAAAATATTATTTCTGAAACTTCTTGTATTT
>MDTD01058873.1_pt1 | contig 12930 bp, 6 predicted proteins | sample 811221 | NCBI WGS metagenome assembly MDTD01 (sample SAMN05326646, study PRJNA326480) | marine metagenome | isolation source: seawater | place: Pacific Ocean: South West | collected 2011 | reverse complement strand
TATCGGACAAGGCATGCAAGCTCAAGAGTTAGTAAGCCCGAACAATGACAGAACAGCTAATATAGGCGCTGGTCCTACGCTGCCTCCTATGGCACCGCCGCAACAACAAGGTAGGTAACCATGGCGACGTATTCTTCTTTAGTAAAAGAAGTTTTACCTTACGTCCCGTTATGTCCTGATTCTTTGGTCGAACAAAACATACGTTCGGCTGCAATAGAATTTTGCGAACGATCTAAAGCATACATCTTAGATATGGACCCGTTTAACACAACAGCGGGTGTATTTGAGTATGACTTTGACGTGCCTACCGGCACAGAAGTACACCAAGTTTTATATATGACAGAAGATGGGACTGATATGGACCCCATCAGCCCACGTAGCTTAGAGCTAAACTACCCAGACTGGAGAGACAGAACCGGCAATCCTCACGTGTATCTGCAGAAAACATCAACTACTTTCTGGGTAGTACCTGTGCCCAGTGGGTCAAGACAAATAATAGCTAGTGTTGCATTAAAACCAACAAGAACCTCAAACAACCTAGACACCAACATTACTAATCAGTACAGAGACGCAATCATATATGGAGCTTTGTATAGATTACTACGTATACCAAACAGAGAATGGACAGACGTAGGCGCAGCTAGAGAATATTTAGCACAGTTTAATAATGAGATAATCCAAGCAGAACTACGTGCAAGAGGCGGAGACCTTGGAGTAAAAAGAACAGTAAAATACAAAGGAATAGGAAAGCCAAGGAGGCGCTATGGAAGATACGGAAAGGAGATTGACTATTGACTTTGTTGAGCCAGTGCTTACAGACATACGTTCCACGTGGAACACTGTAAAACCCGGCATAAAACAAATTTTAAGAGACAATCCTAGTCTAACCTTTATTCCAGAAGATGTTTATAGTGAGTGTGTAAACGAAAGAGCCTTTCTGTTTACCTCTCCAAAAGGTTTTTTGGTACTAACTATAGAAGTAGATAGATATACAAAAGACAAGACATTGTATATGTGGTTAGCGTATACTTATGATATAGGCGGGCATCAGTGGATAGCCCATGAACAGTGGATGGAAAGTGTAGCTAAAGAACTAGATTGTAAGTTTATAGAAGCACAATCAAACGTCCCAGGGTTTGAATCGTACGCGGTTGCAAACGGTTGGAGTTTAGATACACGAGTTTATAGGAGAAAAGTTGAGTAAACCAAAAGCATCACAATACAAAGCAAGCCCTGTAGAGAAAATCAACGCAGCTATTGCTTTAAAAGACAAACAAAGATTTAGAGAGAAGTTTTCACCTGTATTACAAGCTTATGTAGCATCATCCTTTGCAGGCGAAGAATCTTTACAAGGAGTTGCAGAAGGTAGAGCACAAGCAGATACTATGCAAGTTCTAACTAACAGACCCGGCCTTGCCGCAGTACAAAGAGTAGATGCACAGGCTGATTTAGCGTCAGCTGCAGCTGCACAACAATTACAAGCTTCTGCTCAAGGTTTGACCGCTGCACGATCTGACCAAGTCGGTGGTATCAAGATGGCTAACCAACAAGCTAGCCAGACAGCAGCCGGTTTATCACAAGCTTCTAAAATAGCTACTTCGGACACACTTAACAGAGCAAAAGCAAAACAAACACGAACACAAGGTATGTTTAAAGCGGCTACCATTTTAGGTAAACAAGCTGGTTCTAACTTCCAAGACATACAAGCACTAAAAGCTGCCGGTGCGACCTTTGATACTGCTACAAACAAAACAGGACTAAGAAGTGGCCTAGGCGGAATCTTTGGAGGTATTCTTAGTGGTTCAACCGATACTGGTGTGATTAAAACAGGTGCTCTTGGAGATATCGACGTTTTAGGTGGTATAGGGAAGATAGGAGGACCATAATATGGCACATTATCCAGGACATACAAATAGAGACTTTGCAGGAGATTTACCAAACGTAAGTGATCCGGAATCAACTTTTGCCGACATCTTGCGCCAAGACTACAATGATTATGTAGCTAATTTCCAAGGGTATGAAGACAGACTACTTGGTATGGTAGGCAATGATAGTTTGATACGACGTTCTAGAGAAAACGCAAAAATGCAGGCCAAGATTGCAGAAGGTATTAGAAGGAGATCAATGTCTAGATATGGTGGAGGCACTATGTCAGCAGCACAAAGACAGGAATCAGATAGAGCTGCACAACGTGGAGAGGCCCTATCTTTAGCTGGTTCAGCAAATAACGCGCGAGTAAAACAAGCAGAGATAAACCAAGCACTTATGCAAGAGATAATAGGTATTGGACAAGGCGTAAATGCTAGAGCATTAGAAGGATTAGGCACCGCAGCCCAGGGTGCTATGCAAAGAAGAGGTGCTTACAAGAATGCTAAAGCGTCATACTCTTCCTCAATGATGGGCATGGGAGCGTCAATACTAGCGGCGTTTATGATATGAGTCAGTTAGCTAGATTAAGAGCAGCACAAAGTTTTGTTGATTCACAAAGAAAAGCAGAAGAACAAGATGCTTTTGATGCTAACGCTGCTTATAGTGATGTTGTTAGTTATACAGACTTAGGCGATGGAGATGTTTTCGCTACTATGGTAGGAGAAGACAACTTTGCTAAAAAACACGGCATTTATTTTTCGCACCAAAAGAACCTAGAGAAAGGCGCTTACGATAAACTTGATGACTACGAAGTGAAAGGTTATGAACCAGGGCGATTTAAAATTATCAAAAATGTAGATGATGCCCAAGGCTTAATGAGCTCTAGAGCTACAAATGTAAGTTTTAATGATAAGGCCACTGGAGAAGTAGAAATAGGTAAAGTGGCTAGAAATGGTATTTTAATAGATAGCAATACTGGGCAGATACATGCTCTTAATGAAACAAGAAGGGGCATATTTCCATTTACTTTATTTAGAGACAATGACCCTGAAAGCCCAGTTTTATTTACTACAGGAGAGGGCCTTTACCAAACTCTTAATGAGGCTTTAACAGATAATATAAAAATGAACCCAAATAGAGATTTTATAGTACAAGCAAGAGCTGAGTTACAAGGCCGAAAAGAAGGTAACGAATTAAATGTAGATGATCCAGGTGATGCCGTTAAATTTAAAGATGTTTTAAGGAGTACAGACACAGATGTAGAAAACGGCACTATAAGTGCTTTTGAAGGGCTCCAAGCTAAATCAGAACTTTGGCCTATAATCCAAGACGCTATAGACTCTGCTCAAGAACAAGAGAGAAATAAAAAACAAGAAGTACAAACACCACCTACCGAAAGAGAGCTGTTTGGTCAAGTTCGTAAAGAAACAGTTATTAATCAAGGTGATAGATCAGAATTACCGTTTGGTACAGTAGACACTAGCCAACAGAAATATGGTCAGGCTTTAGACCTAGCTAATGAAATTATTACAGCTTATGAGTCTGGCAACCCACTAGCTACAACCAGTCTAGATGTAGATTCCTTATCTGTTTTCCGTAGTGGTAACGCTGCGGAAAATAACAAAAGTTATTACAAAAGTTTTGATACTAGATTAGGTGCTAGGTCTTTTATAAATATACCAGCTATAGAAAACAGAATAGCAGCATTAGAACAAGAATCTGATGAGTACACCGAAACTAGGACTGAGCCTTTTGGAGGGGGTTTTACAGCAAACCCTATTACGCTTGAGCGAAACGATTCCACTGTGACTAAAGCTCAATTACTAGCAGAGGCCCGCGGGGAAAAAGCTATCGCTGAGAAAGCTATTTATGAATATGCTATATATGCAAAAGACAACCTTATAAAAGATGACTTAAGCTTAAGAAATGTAGGGTATGAACAACCTAGACAAAAACTAGTTGATGAAATTGCTAGAAAAAATAAATTGTTAGAAAATACAAACATTTCTCAAGACTTAAAAAACAAAACAGAAACAGAAGTAGAAAACTTAACAAATCAGCTTAATGACTTAGATAAAAGCCAGCCAGTGTTAAGTCAACAATATGTCTTACCGCCTAATGTAGATAAAGTAGAAGAGATGCCAACATTTAAACTACCTACTAAAGAAGATGGTAGCTATGATGCGGAAGCAGTGGAGCAATACTTAATTGACAACCGAGACGAAATAGCAGAACTAATAGGACCAGACACAATGGACAAAGTAGCGGCAGCTTTTGTTAAGTACGGTGTTACTGGAGAAAACCCAGACTTTAGAAAACTCCCTTACTATGACCCACAGCTTGATATATCAGCGTCAGAAATAGCACTTGGTACAGCTACTATGGCAGCGAACAGAGGGGTCGGTACTTCATTTGGAGATGTATACACTAGAACTTGGAATTCTATTGTGTCAGGAGACCCACAACTAACACCAGTAGAAAAATATGAACTTAATAGAGGAACTGCTGTGTACAACATACAGTTTGAAGAATCAGCATTCGCAGCCATACGAGCTGCTCAAGCAGATGGCGATACTTATATGCAAGGAGTGCTAACTTCGTATATGGACTATATATTAGCTGACGGTGGCAAACGAGTAGATTTACTTAAAAACTACAAAGGAGAGAATGTAGACGAGTTTATGGACCCGCTTACTGCAGATGGTGGTAGAGCCAGAGCTAACTTTAACGCTTTGATGACTCAGTTACAAATAGATGGTAGCCCTTATGGAACTCCAATAGAATTTGATAAGAATGGTAGATTAATCCACCCTGACCCTAGGTTACGAGGACTTGGAGCAGCGCCTTTGAACCGATCCGCACAAGCTGCAACAGAATTAATTACAGGCGACATACTTTTAGCTTTAGCCATACGACATGGGGATAGAGAAAAAGGTGGTTTTTTTGGGCTTTTCTCTGGTAGAGAAAATATAGACAAAGGTATGTTAAGCAGTCTTATTAACAATACCCAAGTAGTTATAAAAACAGGACCTAACGGTAAGCCTATGATAGATAAGTTAATTTTTAATGATGGTAGTGGCACGCCATACACAGTAACTTTACCAAATGGAGCTTTATCATCTATAGTACCCGACTCAACAAAAAGGGCAATCATGATGAATATGATACCGCCAACAAATATACAAGGTACCTCATTTAACTACTTAGACATTGAGTAAACATGGTAGACACCAGGGCCTTAACCAAGGAAGAAAAAAAGAAGCTAGCTGAAGAGCTTGGTATTGGTGGAGCTGGTGTTCTTCCAGGAAGTATAAAAACACCAATATCTGCGATAGGCGGCGCAGGCGTAGTAGCTCCTACTCCTGTCGATAGAGAAATATCAGGAGTTATCGATGCTTTCACTGCGGGCATAAATTCTGGTGCAGCTAATGTACGGGCCCAAAACAAAAACTTTCGAGCAGCAATTTCAACACTTAGAGGCGATGATATTGCAGCCGCAAACTTTTTATCAGAAGGCGACGCCTTTGAACAAGAATCTAGTAGGTATATAGCAGACCTACAACAGTTTGATGACTTTCTAGAACAACCTACTATGAGCGGATTTATGATGCAGTTTGCTAATGCGACTGGACAATTCATACCTTCTTTAGCAGCAAGTTTAACCGAAGCCATTGTAGTAGGGGGAGCAGTTACCGGAGCAACTGTTCTATCTGGTGGTACTGCAACTGGCCCTGCGTTAGCAGCGTATGGGGGTGCTAGGTTTACGGGAGGTCAGGCTCTAAAGGAAATACCACAAAGACTAGCAGGCATGGGTATGAGAAAAGACCAAGTAGAAGACCTTATAAACAGAGAGTATAAAAAACAATTAGCAAAGAAAAATGGGCAAAGATCACCTACTAAAATTGGTCAAAAACCAAAAGGTAATGCTCCTATGTCAGAACAAGAGATATTAGATAAAGTCTTATACCCAGCATTACAACAACAATTAAAAGGAAGAAGGTTTAAACAAGGAGCTGTTTTAGGTGCATTCTCTCAAGAACAAAGAATAGGTACTGGTATAGCGTTTAGTGACTACGCAGACTTAGGTCCTGTAGGAACTAGCGAAGCTAGAGCGGTTGATTCTATTTTACAAGGTTCAGTTTTTGGAGCAATTGGTGTAGGAGCAGAGGCTACAGTTGCAGGTAGTATTTTAAGAAAATTAAAACAGGGTAGAAGAAGAACAATACAGTCTGATTTAAATAACCCTTTTGATTTTAAAAGAGGAAGTAATTCTAGTTTTTTTAAAGACTTAGGCACAATATCTTTAACAACTGGACTATCAGAAGGACTTGCAGAAAGCTTACAAGAAGAGTTATCCGTGCAACAGAAATTTAGGATAGACGAGAACTACACGAAAGCAAACGCTAGAGTCGATAGACTAAACGCTTTGTTTGCTGGGTTCTTTGGTGGTATAGGAGTTGGTGGTGGCGCAGGTACTGTAACTGGGGTGGCTAATAAAGTAAGGTCACTTAGTAATAGAGCCATAGAGTTTACTGCCTTAGAAGAAGAATACGAAGCACGTTTAGGTAGAAGACAAAGAGGGAAAGTATATGAAGAGCGTCCATCAGCTTTAAGGGCCCAATTTGATTTTATGTTTAACAGTAAAACTAATAAAGATAGTGTGTATGTAGATATAGACAGTCAAAAGAACTACGAAAAAATAAAAAGTGAGTTACAAGAAAAATATGGTAACAGAAACTTATTTATCGTAGGCACACCTTCTGGAGCTTATTTTACAACCAATGCTCAAAAAGCAGAATCTTTTGCAAACATTATGGATGCTGATCCTTTTAACACAGAACTAAGAGATGAGTGGTTAGCTACAGAAGGGCTAAAGTACACCAGAGGTAGACGACAAGGAGACGATGTTGTAGTAGGCATTAGGGACAGAGAAACCGGTGAATTAGTGCATTATCAACAGACATCATCTAACCAAGAAGGGAGAGGCACTGGGGTAGAAAATGCTATAGAAAATAACAAACGTATTCTTGGTAGAGAAAGTAACGAAAGGTATATGGTAGATGAGAGACAAAGCCTTGCAGAACATTTGGAATACAGACAACGTGGAGTAGCAGCACGAGAGACCACTGGATTTGACAGAGAAACTCAAAAACCCATACGTGTAGCTTTCCAAGATAGAAGTAGAGATGATGAAAACTTAGATGATACAGGTACTGATAGAGCTGCGGTAGAGAGAGATGCATTTTCTGAATTAGACGCAGAACAAAATAAACAAAGGTTGTTAGAAGGAAACTTAACAGAACAAGAAGCTGTTGGCGTTAATACTTATTTACAGACCCAAGGATACTCTGATTTAACTTACCAAGAGCTTGTAAACTTTGTAAATGCAAACAAAAGAATATTAGCTGAAGCTAGGTTAGCTAACATGCAAAAAGGTAAAAAGGTAACACAACCTGAGTTTGCCGAGGTAGCAGATGTTAAGCCAAATAAAAAAGTTTTTGATGAAGCGAGAAAAAAAGTTTTATCTAAGCAAGAAAACACAGAGTATGTTAGAACCACTGGAAAGTTCAAAGCGCCACCAAAAGGAGCTTTAGAATCTACTGTTGCAGAGCAATATAGGCTTGGACAAGTAGACCCAATAGGACAATCTGCTATTCTTTTAGAAGATATAGCAGAGGCTGCAACACAAGCAACACCAACACAACAAGATACAGCTGTTGAACAAAGCGTAGCTGGTAGGGCTTTTACACCAGAAGCTATGAAGATGGTACCAAAAACAGAAATATTAAGAACTTCTGTTATTCCTAAGCCAAGAAGAAATCAATTTAAAACAAAAGAAGAGTTTGAGTTAGCGCTTGAAACCTACAAAGTAGAAAGTAAAGATACAAAAATAAAAGTCAGAACTGGAGATGCAGCGGTGCCTAAGGGTGGTAACGGGACTGCGCAAAACCCTTTTATAGATGAAAGGACAGGTAAGCCTTTTAAGATAGGTAGGCAAGATAAACAAGCAACTCAAGAATCAAGAAATGCAGTAAAAGCACAACTACAACAAAAGTTCGTGCAAGAATTTGAACAGGATCAAAAATTTTACCCGCAAAGATTAATAGATACCTGGCTTAGAAAAACAAAAGAACTAAAAGATAGAACTCCAGAGGGAGCTACATCGCCTTTGTTTTATAAAATTGTAGACATGGCAGACGTGCCAGATTTAGCAAGAGCTGGACTAGCAGGACTACCATTAGAAGAATATAGGGCCACTGGAGGAATTGAAACTAGACTAACTCCAAGAAAAGAAGAGGGGCAACAACAGTTTGATCGAGATGTAATCTCTATAGACGCTCGAGTAGAAGCACGACTAAATGAACTAGAAGATAGTGGACAGCTTGTTAGTTTTGACGAACAAATGATAAGTCAACTTAGGGAAGACTTAAGAGCAGATTTTTCAGACCCCATACGTGCAGCAGACGTTGAAGGAGACTACGAATTTACAAGAGAGGAAAGAGATACTTCTGTCGCACCTGAAAGAAGCAGAGAGTACGGTATTGTAGAGTTTGGACCAGAGTTTGAAGAAAGTATGGATATCTTAGGTGCTTCTCCAAATACTTTTAGAGACATAAGACAAGACGTTATTACTCTAATACAACAAGCTAAAGATAGGCACAGTAATCTAGGAACCGATAGCGAGGTTGCACAAAGAAATAGGTTTAAAGTAAGAATGCCAGATGTATCACCTAATGCAAGGTCCGGAATAGTAAGTATTGATGTTATCCTCGAAGGTTTTACTCAAATAGCAAAAACTTTAGGTACTCGTGATTTTAATGAGTTAGAAAACCAAACACAACAAAGATTAAAAGCGTTCTCTGACTTTATTGTATACGCACAAAACAACGGCATTTTTGTTGAGTATTACCCTAAAGAAGCAGATATGAAAGGGAGTTTTGGGGCTGTAGTTTTAACTGAGGGCCAAGGCGGTAGGACATTTAATACTTACTTATTAGAAGTAGATGGTAAAAAAACAGGTACAGTAGTAGGGCAACGAGACCTTGAAAAAGCAATACTTGAAATCTTCGATGACCCTAACTCTGGTGTATTAAGAGTGGACACTACTAATTTTTCTCCAGCACAGCTACAGAAAGAATTGGGCGGTGCTAAAATAGTAAATAAAACAATAGATGCTGCAGGTAACTTTACTAATGTTAGTTTACTACTTGAAGAACAAATATCAGAACGAAAATTAAGTAAAGACGAAATAAAAGAACAGAAAACAGCTCTAAGATCAAAGTCGCGTCGAAAAAGACAAAAAGAAAGCAAAGCAAAAGAAAGAAGCGGACAAACATTTTTTAATGAAGTTTTAGGACCATCTTTAATAAACTTAGGGTTTGGTGGTTTCTTTCAAGCTGACGGCACAATATATAGCGCTACAGCAAGCACTAGTGGGCAACAAGTAAAACCTAGCTTTGCAGAAATGACCTTTGACGAATTAAATAACTTTATTGAACATTTAAAAGCTTTTATTGACTTAGAGTTTGCCCCCGCAAATTTAAAAAGAACAACCGTACGAGATGAATCAACTAAGATACAAGAAACTCGAGTAAAACGACCTGCAGGTGATGGTGTTGGTCCACCTACTACAAAGACTGTCAAAGTAGGAAAACCAGAGATTGTTAGTACCACTAAAGTGTTTAGAAGTAATCCTGAACAAACAGCACAGCAGTTTAAGCCTGACTTTAATCAGATAGATGGTGATACAGTTAGGGCCGCTTTCCAGGTAGACAGAATACTAAAGTCTAGACAAACTAGAGGTATAAATCTTTTATATGCTGCAGAAACACTTAGAGATGCTATTCAGTCTCAAATAAATAGAGAAAAAGGTACAGCATCTGCATCAATTTTAATAAATAGTCCAATAGGTACTTATGCAGATAATCTAGCAAACCTACAAGAAGTTAGACAAATGAAAGCAGCTGACTTCAGATCAGACACAGGGCAGTTTGTAGGACAGTTAGACTCAGGCCCAGATTTTGTAATGGGCAGGGCTAGTGAAGACCCAGTGCTTAGAGATGCAACAATGAGAAGCACGAAAGAAATGGCGCCGGACCAATGGGAAAAAACAGATAGCCCTAAAATAAAATACCCAGATAGATTAAAAGATGGTACTCGACCAACAGTACCAATAAAAAAATTAAAGTATGGTAGCAAAACCATAAATAAACTGTTTGATTTAGCACGAGAAGCAGAAGCTGTTAGAACTGGTGAAACAAAAAAATCTATCGGCGTTAAACCAAAAACTCTTTTACCTGTTAGGGTGCCACAAGAAGCAAAAAGACCTTACAGAAAATCAACTATAGATAACATATTAAAGTCTGCTAGGGCTTTAGGTGTTACTACAAACATAACTTTATTACCAGCAGAAGAAAACATTTCTGGCGCTGTAGACTACGATGGTTTAAATATAGAACAATCTTCTTTTGAGGTTGCTAGAGCATTCTTATTAGCTAGCCCTAGCAAAAATGCGATTACAATAAAATACAAGGATAGAGATGTAATCCTTATGAAGACAACCGATGAAATCAGCGAAGGTGATTACTATGATTCTCTTTTAAAAGAACTTGGTAACTCTTTTGTTAACCAAGAACTAGAGTTTACTTTAAAACAAAGTGTACAAAGAAAACCATTACAAGCAGAGTACGATCAAGTTATCAAAGACCCAAATGCTCCACTTAGTTATACAAACGATGTAGATGGTTTTAACAACTGGCTAGCAGACCAGGCTTCTATAAAGATGAAAGAAATACTAGGTTTGCCTGTAGGTAACGAAGCTAATTTTGATGCTTTTAAAAAAATGAAACCTCCTGTACAAGCTTGGTTTACACGTTTAGTTAAGAGCCTTATAAAACTTTATAACATACTTACCCCAGATCAAAGATTTAGATACCAAAGTAATGAAACAGCACAAACCTATATTGAAAATACTATGCAAGGTATAAAAGATGGGACTAGAGTGCATAACCGAGTGCCTTGGCAAGTCAAAGCTAAAATAGAAAATAAGATAGAAAGTATTTTAGGACCCCAAACTTTTACGGATAAACAATTATCAAAAGCTTTACAACAAACACGAAAAGTATTTACTGGTAAAAATATGCCTAAATGGTTACGCCAAATACTTTTAACCGCAGACACTAGACTTAGACACTTTAGCCCAGCATTAGCAGACTTTTTCCAATTAGACCCAAGAACAAAAAGTGCCAGCGGGTTAGCAGGTTTGTTTACTTTAAAAAATGCTAGAGCTCAAAGATACATGACAGATATAGCTAGAATACTAGGTGTAAAAGATGGTTGGATATATTCTAGGTTTACTAAAGAACAAACAGCTATTTTAGATGAAGCAGCAAGAGAAAAAACACCTATAGATCAGTTAAGCCCACAAGCAAGACAAATAAGAGAATATTTAAGTAAACTTTATGACGAGTTAGATTTAGGATCACTTGGAGTTGCTAAAAGAGAATTTGAAGGCAACCCCCTTGGTTTCTTCCCTCGTGTTATAGCAATTGCTGAGATAGCAGGCAATCCTCAAAAAAGAGCTGCATTAAGAGAACTGCTTATCGAATATAACCCTAACGAAAAAGTAACAGTAATAGATAAAGTTATATCTGAGTTAGTTGCAAAGGGCAATGGAGATATAGAGTTTACTGCTAAAGAAGAAATAGACATAGGCGTTATGCAAAAAAGAAAATACCTCTTTAAACAAATACCAAACGAAGAGTTTATGGACCGTGGCTTAACAGATGAGACTATTGTATCTTTACAAAAATACATGAATAAACTAGCTCTTAAAGTTGAGTTTGAAAGAAAAGGCGGTACAACAGAGTTAGATAAACTGCTTGCACCTTTATCAGAAGCTGAACAAAAAGAAGCTAGAGACATAATAGATTCTATGTTTGGTAAGATACCACCTATACAAAACGGGTTCTTAAAAGCGGCAAACAACGTTGGGCTTGTTTTAAACATAGTTACTTTGTTAGGCATGACTGTTATAGCTTCACTACAAGATACTGCTGGGCCTATCCTTAGGTCTAGAGGCACTGCGAACATAAAAGATGTAGCTAATGTTGTAAACCAAATGATTAAGAATCCTACAGAGGCTGCAGAAATAGCCAGGGACATAGGTGCTATAGGTACAGATGCAATGTCTAGTTATTTTATATATGCAGGAGAAGCAGACTTTTTAGGTAGTACTTCTAAAAGCATTGCAGATTGGTGGTTTAGAGTTACAGGCCTAGAAGCATACACTAGGTTTACTAGGGTTTTTGCTGTCGGTATGGCACAAAAGTTTCTAAGTAACCATGCACAAAAAGCTAAAGCAAAAGACCCAGACTCTATAAAATACTTAAAAGAATTAAATATAACACCTGAACAAGTGCTTGCTTGGGAAAAAGGCAAAGCGGATGCAGCTACTATACAAGTAGTTAATGATTCTATTTCCCAATTTGTAGATGAATCAATAGTTAGACCAAACCCTGCACAAAGACCTACTTATGCAAATGACCCTAGATATGCTCTTATATGGCAACTTAAATCTTTCTTCTATGCTTATGGTAAAACTATAGTATTCCCAACTATGAAAGAAACACATCGTAACTTTAAAGAAGGTAAAGATGCAGGCGCAGCAATTATGCCTATGGTATTGATGGCTAGCATGCTTATACCTATAACTATGTTAGGTTGGGAAATACGAGAAAGATTTAAAGTAGGGTTAGCTTGGCTTCTACCAGGCATCTCACCAAGTGACCCAGGAGTAGATTACTATAGGACCGATAGTATGACACCTGGACAGTACTGGACAGAAGTTTTAGATAGAAGTGGTATGTTAGGGCCAGCATCTTTAGCTATGCCTATATTCTTAGAAAGTCATAGGTATGGTAAACCTTTCTGGGTACCGCCTTTAGGGCCTACAGCAGAAAGATTTTATGATGGTGTTACGTGGGATTGGCGACCTGCTGATTTCATGCCAGTATATAGCCAACTCGACACTAGAGCATTAGGGAGGTAAAATTAATTATG
>MDTD01032999.1_pt1 | contig 12930 bp, 12 predicted proteins | sample 811221 | NCBI WGS metagenome assembly MDTD01 (sample SAMN05326646, study PRJNA326480) | marine metagenome | isolation source: seawater | place: Pacific Ocean: South West | collected 2011 | reverse complement strand
TGGATTTTGTCGGAAGAAAGTTCAAATTCAAACCTGCGAAATTTAGAAAATCGAAAGTATTTATGAAAGATGAATTAGATGAATTTGGATTAGATTGATCCCTTTTTGAGATTCTTCTCAAAGTCACACTCTGAGAAATTTTTCCCTAATAAATGATTTCTCTTCGTTTGAACCTACGATGAGGGGGTGCCATTTCTATTATATCTCTATACTAGGAATACCACGGGAAAATTTCAGTGTATTTCTTGCCATCGTGATTCTGCAGATGTCTTCTTAAATCAATAACCTCATAGTCGGTATATTCAGAAATGCCTAATTGCGCCGTAAGCATTTCACTTGTTTCTTTATTGACCAATACAACGAAGCATTTGTTTTCCTTGTCAATTTGAAAGCATTCCCCTGTCTTTGGAATATGCCATATCCAGCCATTATCCATTTTTGCAATCAAATCCTGATAAAAATGTGAAACCCCAACATCAAAGTGATCCGCTTCTAACCCCTTGTCACTGGAATTGGCTGTACTATTTGATTCTTGGAGAATGTTCTCAGAGATAATAGAAGCTAAGTCTGAAAAGGAGATTGTTCTACATTTGACTTCTTCGAGGATTTTTCTTATTTCATCCTCATTCTCGCTTGACATTGTGGTTTGAAGAGAGTCCACAATATATCACCTCTTTCGTTCAACTTGTTCGTATTGAAGCAAAGTAGTTAGTCGACTACCCTGTTCGAAACCACCACAAATCAAGGGGACACAGTGGATCAGGTCAGATGCTACCGTTGGTGTAAAATCGTAAGCATTCAGCCATGTGTGATGAAATCAAACAGAGAAAGAACAAGAGGCTAAATGGGAGAGCCGCCAGTTTTGAATCATGGGCGAGGTCGTCATCGGCATTTCTGGCGCATCAGGAGCCATCTACGGCAAGCGCCTCGCTGAGGTCCTGTCCGACATGGGCAAGACCGTGCGCCTGGTGGTCACCGACTCGGGTAAAATCACTCTCAAGCACGAGTGCGACACCACCCCCGAAGCCGTTGCAGAAGCCACAAGCGCCATCCTCGAAGACGCCAAGAACGTCGGTGCCAAGTCCGCCTCTGGTTCAGCCAAAATCGACGCCGTCGTCATCTGCCCCTGTTCGGGCACCACCATCGGTAAACTCGCTGCGGGCATTTCCGATAACCTCGTGACCCGCTCGGCCATCGTTGCTCTCAAGGAGCGCCGCAAGCTGATTATCGTGCCCCGAGAGGCGCCTTACGCCACCGTTCACCTCGAGAACATGGCCAAACTTTCCCAATGGGGCACCATCGTTATCCCCGCATCGCCCGGGTTCTACAACCACCCGAAGAACATCGACGACATGGTGGACTTCATCATCGCACGAATCCTCGACCAACTCGGTTACGAGCACGATATTGGCCGCCGATGGACCGGCGATGAAGTCTGAAAAGACGCCGGACCGCCGACTTCTTGAACAAGGAAGCCAAGGATAGGATGGGTGAGCCCCATGGACCTTGATGGCAAGACCGTCGCCGACCTCAAAGAGATGCTGCGCGAACAGGACCTTCCTGTCAGTGGCACCAAAGCGCAACTCGTTGAGCGCCTCCAAGCGAACAGCGCCACCGACGCGGTGCTCAACGTTGAGGATGAACCCAAAGAAAACGCCGGAGGTCTGACCGAAGAAAACGTGCCCTGGTGGCGAAGTACGGAAGTGCTTACTCCTCAAGCCTTGATGGCCATCGGCGTGGTGGTCTTGATGGTCACCGCCGTCTTTGTGTTCCGCCCCACCTGGCTTGGATTCTCACCCAGCTACGAATACGACCTCATCGATTACGATGCATCCCAAACCCGAGCCTTTGCCGAAGATCTCGTGGCGCTCGGCCATCCCGAATGGGAAGGTCGCATGAGCGGCACGGTCGAAGAGGCCAACACCTCAGCGTACATCGCTGCCCAGTTCGAGGCGATGGGGATGACCGCCACCGAGCATTCCTATCAGGTGCCGATGCATCACGTCAATGCGGAGCCCAGCCTACGCATCTGCATCCAGGGTTTTGGCGGCAACAGTCCCTGCGAGGGCCCGCTCGCCATTGGTACACAGATTATCCAATTCCAGCATCGTGTGGACTATGTCATTCAGGGCTTCTCGGGCTTTTCAGAATACACCTTCGCAGATGATGTCCAAGTGACCGATGTAGGAAACGGGACCGACGACGCCTTGTGGGCCTCCGCAGCGGGTTCCATCGGCTATGTTCGGAGTGGTGCTGACGTAGGTGGCAACACCGGCATTTTCTCCAAAGCCGCTGAGAACAGCCTTGCTGGCCTCATTTTCGTCAACAAGCACGCTAACTGCGGCCAAATCGAGGCCAACGATTGTGTGCCGATCTTCAAGGGAAGTCGAATTGACGAAGTTTCAGCGGCCAACGGTGGATCCATCCCCTCGGAATTGCCCTTTATCGCCATGTCCAGAGACGCCGGTGAAATCCTCGAACAGGCCATCTTCAACGCCACCGGACCGCCCGGTGTCATCGAGATGCTCATGGACGTGACCAACGACGAGGAGCGCACCATCTATGTCCCGTGCGGTGAAATCAGAGGGAAATCCTCCGAGGTGGTCATTGTTGGAGGGCACCACGACACCGTTTACCACGCAGAAGGCGCCGTCGACGATACATCCGGCACCGCCAGCGTGATGGAAATTGGACGGCAACTCAGCAAGATTGTCAACGAAACCGGTACGCCAGAGCGAACATTGCGCTTTTGCACATGGGGCGGTGAAGAAGAAGGCCTCTACGGTAGCCGAGCCTATGTCAGCGCCTTCCAGAACAGTTTGCAAGACAACCTCCGCCTCTACCTCAACCTCGACATGAACCATGTTGATGCCGATACGGCCAACCGCGGTAATTCAGTGACGTTGTTTGGCAACAATCAGGAAGACATGGACCACATTGAACGCATCACTGAGCTCTATCGGAAGGAACGTTCCGATGTCGCTGATCGCTACGACATTCAAGTCCGAACACTGACAGGCGACAGGGGTGAGCCCGACGGCATGCCGTACAACTCTGACCACGCCCCCTTTGTCTACGACTTGGGTGACGGTGAGCGTGGACGTGCAGTCGTTTGTTATGGCAGTGGAAGTTGGGAATACCACACCTACGCCGACACCATGGATCGCTTCAACGAGGAATCACTGGACGTCTCGGTCACCATCTACGGCACCTACATGCGCTTCTTGGCCTACTCGGATTACTGAGCGTGGGGTTCAAAACACGACGCCGGGTGGGGAAATCATGGTCGCACCGAGCGCATGGGCCTCCCACATTCTGGTCAATTCGAAAAGCGAAGCCATCCAGATCAAGGACAAGGTCGGGAAACTGAAGGATTTTCAGAAACTCGCTCGCAAAAAGAGCACATGCCCGTCCAGCCAAAAAGGCGGCGACCTCGGTTGGTTTCGCAAGGGACAGATGGTTGCAGCCTTCCAAGATGCGGTCTGGACCACGCCCCTCAACACCGTTTCACCGCCCGTGAAAACCCAATTTGGCTACCACCTGATTTGGGTCCACGAGCGCGACGAAGACCAGTGAGGTGGGACCGTGCAGTGGCGTGTTGGTCTCGAAGCCTACGAAGTGAACGCCGTTCACGGCTACTATGACCGAGAGCATGAAGCCCCACAACCCTTCATTTTCACCGTCTGGGCGACCCTCGCTGGCAACGGTCGCATTGAAGCACTGGAAGAGACACTCAACTACGCCGACATCCAAATCGCCATTGACGAGGTCATGCACAACGCCCCCCAACCCATTCGGCTGATGGAGGAGATGGCCCAAGGCATCGTCGACCGGCTGGCTGAATTCGCTGCTATCGCCAGCCTGAGCATTCGCATCGAGAAGCCAAACGCACCGCTCCCCCATCCAGGTGGTTTGCCAGCAATCGAGGTTCTTTGGCACCGAGACTGAGCGATGCTTAAACGCCAACTGGGTCAGCCAGCCCCATGGTCATGACCGGACGCGTCTATGTTCCAAGCGCCGTTGAGGAGGGCGGCGCCGTGGTCGCCATGGGCTGTTTTAGCAGCCAAGAGACGGCGCTCAATGTGCTGCGTTCCTTCCTCAAGAAATCACATCAGGTCCCGCTTGAGCGTGCCATCGTCGCCGCATGGGAGGTGGACGTGGTGGGCGATGACGCCATGACCGTGCTTTCGGAATACGAATGCCGAACCTGTCCAGTGTGCCACCGCACGACCTTCTGGATTGATATTGAGCGCTTCAAGGCCAAGTGCTACGGTTCGGCCTGTGGAGCGTGGATTGAAGAAAGCGCCGTTGAGCCAGACGTCATCGATTGCGGCTGGCCCCCAACCCGATTTGCTGAGCAGGTGGAATCCATTGACGACGCCATGCGCGCCCTGCGACGTATTGCCGCCAAAGCAGAGTCGGCGGGTCTCTCGGCCATTGATGAGCGATTTTCGATGGATGATGTTTGATTCTTTATATCTCCTCGACCCAATATGCGGTCATGTCAACCGAATACATAACAGAACCAGGAACTGAACACAACCTGCGCCTCCACAGAGACGCCACCCCGTTTTCGCCGGGAGAACTCTCCGACCCCCATCCCGTCCTCGTGGACGGTATTCTGGGTCTGGCCTCCATCGGCAGCCACGGCGCCTACAGTGAGCGCATCTACGTCGCTCTGCAAGAGGAGCACCCCGAACTTGGGCGGGAATTTGGAACCAAATACTTCCTCATCGACGAGCCAGGCGTGGTCAAGTGGGGCCACGAAGGAAAGTCGTTCACCATTGAGAAAATCATTGATGCCATCCTTGATGACCACGAGTAATCAATTCACTGCTCCCTTTCTTTGATGGGTCAATGTTTAAACAGCAAGTTCCATGATTTTGCTCATGGGTGCCTCTCCTCGCGTCGCAGAGATGGACGAGTTCGCAGACCTAGAGGCAGAATTTGCCGACGATAAACCTCAAGTGGACATGGAGTTCGTCAAATCCCTCGTGATGAGCGTTGAATACGAAGGTCTCGACCATGGTATGTTCATCACCGATTACAGAAAACTATGGACTCCGATTCACAAAATCAGTTTGGTCTTGTTTGGAATTCTTTTCATTCCTCTGTTTGGCCTGGGCGTGTTCATGATCATCGCAGGCACCAACAAAGGACCCATAATGCAGGACACAGAAATTATCGAAGCAAAAGTGTACCTTGGCGAGCAACACGCTGTCGTTTCCTACTCCATGATCGATGAGGACATCGGTTCCCTCGCCTACTATCCTGTCGAATCAGGAAGTTTCATCAAAATCGAACGAAGGAGCTGGGGAACCGACAATGGAACCCATGAGTCCGTAGAGCACCTGTTGTGTTCAGGGAGTGAGAAAATCCTACTTCTCGAATCCCGTTCGGACAGTGGCATCAAGGCAGACAGGAAGGTCATCCTTGAATTGTCCCGCCTTGCCAACCTACCAATTCGATGAGACCGTTCCTTTTTGCTCTCACTTGGATGTCTCCCTGAAACACCTCTTCAAAACCAAGGCCACATATTGTTTTCCATGCCGGAGGGCCCCGAGATCCGTCGCGCCGCCGACAAAATCGGAAAAGCGCTGGTTGGCAAGGTCATCGAAGACGGAGAGTGGCCCTTTCCTTCCCTCGCACAAGCCGATTCCCTCATTCTCGGCCACGAAGTGTTGAGCGTCACAAGTCGGGCCAAAGCGATGCTCATCCGATTCAGCAGCGGCTACACCATGTACAGCCACAACCAGCTGTACGGACGTTGGACGGTTCACCTCAAGACAACGGACCCACGCTCACGCCGGAGCCTGCGTGCTGCCTTCATCACCGACAAGCACGCCGTTCGACTGTGGTCAGCCACCGATATCGTGCTCTTGCCCACCCCCGAGGAAAACGGCCATCCCTTTCTCGCTCGCCTCGGACCGGATGTCCTCGACGAAGCCATCACATCCGATGATCTGCTCACCCATCTGAAGTCCAAAGGCATCCACCGAAAGAAGGGTGCTACGCTCATGCTGGACCAGCGAAGTTTTGCCGGGTTGGGCAATTACCTCCGCTCGGAAATTCTCCACGCTGCGGGCGTCCATCCCGACGACCGGCCCTGCGACCTCGATGATGAAACGCTTGAGCGGTGGGCAAACTGCATCAAGTCCGTCACCGTTCAGGCCTACAAACACAGCGGCGTAACCGTGGACTTGGACGTCGCCAAGGCCAGCAAAGAACGAGGTGAACCTCGCCGAATGTGGCGCCATGCTGTCTTTTGCAGAAACGACCGACCCTGCTTGACCTGCGGCGACCTCGTCCTCCGCTTGCGCTACGGCGGGCGTCGCCTCGATTACTGTCCAACCTGCCAACCCGCTCGCCGCGGTTCATGACCAAGAACGAAGGTCGCCTTCCATGGGTGGCCGAACCTCTTTGCCGGCCAGCAAGGTATCACGCACGTGCACAAAGGTTGCAGCGTCCAACACTTTCTCTTCATTGGCCCGCCGCCCGATGTTTTTGAGCGCAATGGCCATGCGATGGTTTCCCGTAAAGGCCTCGCTGTGGCGATTGAGGTAGGCCCAATAGAGGCGAGTCATCGGGCAGGTTTTCTTGTGGTGAAATTGACATGACTTGCAGTGGTCGCTCATGCGGTTGATGTAGGCTGAACCGGCCACGTAGGGTTTGGTCATCATGGCTGTGCCCAGCGCAAAAGTGCCCATGCCGAGCACGTTGGGCTCCACAACCCAATCGTACGCATCGATAAAGGCGGCATGAAACCAATCGGTTAACTCTCGGGGGTTGACGTCGAGCAGGTTGGCGATGTTGCTCAGCACCATCAGTCGGGGGATGTGGTGGGTCCATCCATCCTCCATAACGGACTCTACAGACGCATCAAGGCAGCGCAAGCCGCTGGTTGCGCCCCAATAGGCTTGCGGCAGAGGATTGGACTGTGAGAGGTGATTGGGATGGGCTTCCTCATCGTCCCCGGCAAAGCCTTCCCAGCGTGCGCCGCGGACACCGGTTGAACGGTCGACCGCAAGGCTACGGAAACCATCGGTTACTTCGTGGATGTGGTGGACGTATTCGCGCCAAATCATTTGCCGCACAAAGCCTTCCACGCTGTTGATGGGCGCTTTGCTCGCCAACGCCGCCTCCACAAGACGACGTGGCATCAATCGATGCAGGTTCACTAAGGTCGCCAAACGGGAGTGGAAGAGCCCCCTGCTCTTTTCTGACATCGCGTCCTCATAGGTACCAAAGTTGGGCAGGCAATCCAAAGCAAACTGCAGGGCTTCGTCGATTTGTTTTGCAGAAGTGGGTTGAGCAGAAAGGTCAACTGAGCCGGGATGTTCACCATAATGCGACCTGACCAAAGCCTCCACTTCTCGGTCGATGTCATCGGTCTCGTACACAGGAGCAACGGGAGCAGCGGGTTCACCTTTCCACGGAAAGCGGTTCTCAGCATCATAACTGTACTTCCCTCCGACGGGTTTTCCGTTCTCCATCATCCATCCGGTCTGCTGTCGAACTTTTCTATAGAACGCATCCATCCGAAACGGAGGCTCCGACCCAACACTCTCAAGAAACCACGATCTCGGGGTCAACCATCCAGGGTGTTCGTGCTCCACCAATGCACCCGACTGAAGATGTGTTTCCACGTCCTTGCGCAGTTCCCGCTCAGCGTGGTGAAAGCAATGCACGGCACCGCAGGCCTGTGACACCTCGGCCAAGGCCGCACCGTAATTCGAGGTGCTGAGCAAATACAACACGGGAATTCCCTGCGATTGAAGCTCAAGCGCAAAATGACGCTGATTGGCCAAGAGCACGCCCAATTTTTGTTGGTGGTAAGGCCGAAACTTGGCTTTGGACGAGGACTCAATCAGCACCACGCCGATGTTGTTCAAGTCCAACGATTCGAGGAAGGCGGCGTTGAGTTGGTCGTAGGCCAGCCAAACCCAGTTCTCTGCATCGCCGGGCGAGACGGCGTAGAGCGACTGACCCAGTGCACCCTTGCGTCCCGCAACCTGAACGGTAGGAGAAGAGGTGAATGAGAACCCAGCCTCGCCCATGGAGGAAACATTGGCGTTGATGGCATAAAGGGCTGCTTTTGGCCAACCTCAGTAGTGAACGGTTAGTTTGCGCGGCTCAAGGTCTTCCTCAATACTGGCTCGCATCGCTGCGACTTCCATGATGGCGCCCCGCATGGTGGTGACGAATGGAATATTCAACTCCACTGCGAGCCTTCGCATCATGTTGCCATCACGCACGGCACCACCCGAAACGGTGGGGACGTTGACGATGAAACTGACCTTGCCTTGCCGCATCAGGTCCAAAGCGTCGGGGTGCTTTCCTTCCGCAATCCTGTACACAGTGGTGACCGGCACACCGTGCCGTCGAAGGGCATCGGCGGTGCCGCCGGTTGCATAGAGGGTGAAGCCGATGCTGACGAGTTCCTGAGCGACGGGAATGAGGTTCTCTTTGTCCTCATCACGAACTGTCAGGTAGGCGCCGCCCTCGGTGGCAACCGGGACTTCGGTGGCCAATCGTGCCTTGAGGTAGGCCAAATCAGCGCGTTCATCCGAACCGTAGACTTCGCCCGTGGACTTCATCTCTGGACCCGGTGCAGGGTCAAGACCTCGCAACTTGATGAACGGGAAGACCGGAGCCTTCACGCACACCTGACCGGAGGTTCGGCGAGGAATCTCTTGGGACTTCAAGGGCTGACCGATGGTGATTCTAGCCGCAATACGAGCGAGCGGAAGACCGGAGGCCTTGGCGACAAAGGGCACGGTACGGGAGGACCGTGGGTTCACCTCAAGCACGTACAAATCATCGCCCTGAATGGCAAATTGAATGTTAAAGCAACCCTTGATCTTCAGGCCAATACCGATGGTCTTCGTTTGTTCCGCGATGCGTTCAAGCATGTCCTCTGCGATGTTTTGAGCGGGGATGAAACAGGTTGAATCACCCGAATGAATGCCGGCCTCCTCCAAGTGCTCCATGATGGCACCAACGAGGACCTCCTCGCCGTCCGAGGCCGCATCGACGTCAATTTCCGTTGCGTGGCCAAGGTACTCGTCCACGAGCAGCGGCTTATCAGGTGCGAGGTAGGCCTCACGCAGGTAGCCATCGAGTTGCTGTTGATTGGACAGGATTTCCATGCCACGGCCACCCAAGACATAGGAGGGCCTGACAAGCACGGGGAAGCCGATTTCTTCCACCGCCGCACGCAGGTCATCGGCAGAGGTGCCGGTAGCACCTCGTGGCATGCGCAGGCCGTGTCGGCTGGCAAAGGCTTCGAAGCGCTCACGGTCGCTGGCTTCGTCAATGGCGTCGCAAGAGGTCCCCATGATGGCCAGGTTGAGACCGTTGGCTTCCAAATCGGGCAGACGTGCCTCCAAAGGCAAGGCGAGATTGATGGCGGTTTGACCGCCGAATTGGAGCAGGATTCCGTGGGCCTGTTCGCGGAGTAAAATTTCACTTACATACTCCAAGGTCAGGGGATCGAAGTACAAACGGTCGGACGTGTCGAAATCCGTGGAGACCGTCTCTGGGTTGTTGTTGATGAGAATAGCATCTTTTCCAGCCTCACGAATGGCCTTGACGGCGTGAACGCATCCGTAGTCAAACTCAATGCCTTGGCCGATGCGAATCGGTCCGCTACCGATAGCGACGAGGCGCTCCTTAGTCCGCTCCTCCATGTTGGGTAGCAGGTCGATGCCCGGATGGCCGTGAGGCTCGTAGGTGGAATAGTAATACGGCGTTTTGGCCGCGAATTCAGCCGCACACGAATCGACCATTCGGTAAACTGGATGGAGTTTCACCTGATGGCGGCGAAGCATAACGGCACGCTCGTCTTGGCCCGAGGCCAAGGATTTCAGACCCTCAGGCGGGAAACCCGCAAGCGCATCGGCGATGTGTGCATCGCTGAAGCCATGACTCTTCCAGAGGCGAAGTTCTTCTTCGGTCAACTCCGCAGGAGAGACAGCACGCTCAACGATGCTGCGCTCCATGTGCGCCAAGCGCTCAAAGCCGTAGAGGAACCAGCGAGTCACACGCGTGATTTCGTGAACCTTCTCCACGGTCCAACCTCGTCGGAAGGCCTCGATAAGCGCCCCCATACGCCGGTCGGTCGCTACGGCCAGCCATTCAACCAGCGTGTTGTCAGGTAGAGGCTCGTGTGCGCGTTGGGACATGCCTTCACCCTCGGATTCGTCGGCTCGTGTCAACGGACGAGGGTGAGCGCAGCCCTGCTCAAGCGAAGCCCATGCTTTGAGGAAGGCCTCCTCGAAATTACGGCCGATGGCCATCACTTCCCCGGTGGATTTCATCGAGGTTCCCAAAGTTCGGTCCGCCGTTCGGAATTTGTCAAAGGGCCAGCGAGGGATTTTCACCACGCAATAATCCAAGGTTGGCTCGAAAGCAGCGGTTGTGCCCTCTCCAGTGATGGGGTTGGGAAGTTCGTCCAGGGTGTAGCCAACGGCGATTTTAGCAGCCATACGAGCGATGGGGTAGCCGGTCGCTTTGGAGGCCAGGGCTGAGGAACGTGAGACACGGGGGTTGACTTCAATGACGCGGATTTCACCGGTGAACTGGTTGAAAGCGAATTGGACGTTGCAGCCGCCCTTGATGTTCAACGCCCGAATCAGCGCAAGAGCTTGATTTCGAAGGCGCTGGTGGTCAGCGTCGCTGAAGGACTGAAGCGGTGCGACGACGGTGGATTCGCCCGTGTGAACGCCCATCGGGTCGATGTTTTCCATGGTACAGACGATGGTGGCGTTATCGGCCTCGTCCCGCATCACTTCGTATTCAAGTTCCTGCCAGCCCAAAATGGACTCTTCAATCAACACCTGGGAAATGCGGGAATTGCGAAGACCGAGTTGGGAGATTTCAACGAGTTCGCCCATGTCCCGAGCCGTTCCACCACCCAAACCGCCCAGGGTAAAGGCTGGGCGAATCAAGATCGGCCAACTGCCGATGAGTTCAGCGGCTGCAATGACCTCGTCGATGGAATTGCAGGCCACGGCTTGGCTGATGGGGAGGTTGATGGATTCGCAGACTTTGTTGAACAGTTCACGGTCTTCTGCCTTGTCAATAGCGTCCAAATCCGAACCGATGAGTTCCACGCCAAGCCGCTCTAGCGTACCGTTGTGTGATAGTTCACTGGCGATGTTGAGCGCCGTCTGACCACCCATGCCCGCCAGCAGCGCACACGGGCGTTCCTTCTCGAGGATTTTGGCGATGGTATCGGGAAGCAATGGCTCGATGTAGACGACGTCCGCCATCTCCGGATCGTTTTGGATTGTAGCGGGGTTGGAATTGACGAGAATGACCTTGTAGCCATCCTCCCGAAGCGCACGAACGGCTTGAGAGCCAGAGAAGTCAAACTCAGCAGCCTGGCCGATTTTGATGGGGCCGCTGCCCAAGACCATGATGCTCTCAAGGTCGTCTCGGCGAGGCATTAGGACTCACCCCCCAAATGGGTGTCCACCATGGCACGGAAGCGAAGGAAGAGCGGAGCCGCATCGTGAGGACCGGGGCAGGCCTCGGGGTGGAACTGGACGGTGAAACAGGGTTTTCCAATGACGTCAAGGCCCTCCACAGTCCCATCGTTGGCGTTGATGTAGCGAACCTCAACCTCAGAGCCGTGTTGGTTTGAAACGGGAGGCGAGGTCGCACCGGTGGGGTGGGCAGCGAGCATGCCATCGTTGGGATGAGCGACGGCAAAACCGTGGTTTTGGCTCGTGATGGAGACCGTATGGTCCTGAAGGTCCACCACGGGTTGGTTTGCCCCACGATGGCCGTATCGCATCTTGTATGTTTGCAGGCCTGAAGCCAGACCCATGAGTTGGTGGCCCAAGCAGATACCCATGACCGGCAGACCGTCTTGCACGGCCCGAGCCAGAGTGTTGCGAGCAGCCGTGGCTTTTCCGGGATGAGCGGGGTCGCCCGGCCCGTTGCTGCAGAACAAGGCGTCGATGGCGTAGTCGTTTCGCAGCCGGTCATAGTCCATATCAGGCGGGCACCAAACCACATCGAAGACCATGCAGAGATGGCGCAGAATGTTGTGTTTCACACCGCAATCCAGCACGCCGAGGCGAGGCTTTCGTCCTCCAAGTTCATCGGTTGAACCTGGGTTCAACTCAAGCGGCTCATCGATGGAGACTTCGTCCACCAAATCCTCCAATTCAGGAGAGGTCAGCGTTTCCAATTGAGCTTTCATCTCATCCTCGCGCTCAACCGGGCCAAACACGCAAAGGACGGTTCCCAGTTCACGAACCCGCTTGGTGATGGCCCGCGTGTCGATCTTGTGAATACCGGGAACGCCGTGAAGTCGCAGGAATTCATCGACGGTGCCGATGGAATGGCGATGGTCCGGTTGGTGCATGGCGTGGCGTACAACAACGCCCTTTGGCCATACGTTGCTTGACTCTGAGGCACCGGCGTGAACGCCGTAGTTTCCGATCAGCGGGTAGGTGAATGTCAGCACCTGCCCGGCGAAGGAGGGGTCGGTCAAGGATTCCTGATAGCCCATCATGCCAGTGGTGAAGACAAGTTCACCCGAACCGATGGTGTTCGCCCCAAACAACTCCCCGGGATAACGTCCTCCATCGGCCGTCAAGAGGACGCCCGCACCCGATGCACCCTCAGGAAGAGGCGCGCCGCTGGCAAGGCCGTCAGCGGCATCAGGGATTTCCAGTGGAGAGGGGTTGTACAGGCGATGTGTCGCCGGTAGAGAGCGCGTATTCGCGATGCCGCCCCCCAACATTGGATTTTGTCGGAAAAGGCCCCCCATAATGCTTGGGTGCGGAAATTGATGAAATCAGGAAAGAAATTCGTCAATGAAATAGCGAGAATTTGTACCTCAGTCCCTTAAGTAAGAAAACGTTAACTTTCCTTCTCTCGGTCGTGGTCAATGACCGACTTACCACGAGCGGAAGG
>MDTD01173579.1_pt1 | contig 12931 bp, 11 predicted proteins | sample 811221 | NCBI WGS metagenome assembly MDTD01 (sample SAMN05326646, study PRJNA326480) | marine metagenome | isolation source: seawater | place: Pacific Ocean: South West | collected 2011 | reverse complement strand
TTCTTGTGTAGTAGTATTTGTTTCATATTCATCACACCATTCATAAAAGTGCAGTCCAACATCATCGATGTCTTCGTCGATTTGATAATAGAATAATATACTTCTACATGGACCACCTGCTGGCCCATCACGATCACTGTGAACCGCAAAATTATTTTTGACTTTACCGTCTTTAGAAAGGATCTTATGATGACGTTCAACTATAATAAATGGATTAGATTTTAATAAATATATATCCTCAGCAGATTCACATGCATCGTGACAAATTTTCATAATCGTTGTAGGAAGATCGCGATATCTTGTTTTTGGCCATTCATAATTTAAATCTTTTCCACGTTTATTATCAGGAAAAGAATACTCCTTCAAAATTTCCTCACAATAATGGCTGTAATTCCCCACATTTTTATACACAGTAGACATGGTTGATTTGATTAGTATAAGTAAGTATGATTTTGAAATTATCAAATTTTTAATTACAAATATGATAACATACTGGTCTCAAAAATATTTACATAAAAATATGTAAATTATAAATGGTGACCTGATACTATTTCAAAATCATCTTTCCTAACTGAAATAAATGCAGAATAATCTTGATTAAATTTTAATAAATGTTCTCTACCGCCAAAATCACATTTTAATAAATATGTATTAATAAAGTGGAATTTTCCTAACCCAAATGCTCTCATCTTACCATTTTCTAAAAACGTAATAGTTGAATCTCCCCATTTATATTTTTTATTTAGTAATTTGTTATATTTATAATTAAATAGTGCTGTTAATATGTGATTATATTTACTCTTATATGGAACATGGATTATTGATGATTTAAATTTATTCATATTGTCTATACAGGCGTTTTTGTCATTCCAATCTTCGGTTGGGGTATAAAATATATCACAATTATAATCTAGTTTATAATTTACATTATCATAATTTTCAGACAAGTAATAACCTAATAAGCATTGATCATCACTGCCTTTACCACCAGAGTTTTTAACCTTTTCGATAAAATCCTCATTCAAAATATTACTTAAAAGATATAATAAATATTTTTTATAGCCCATATAACATCCCGCACAGATATATCTATATTTAGAATTATTACCATATAATTCAGCGTTCTTATCATAAACCAGTTTTTTTTCACTTACTTGGTGGCTATACAATTTTTCACAACTGAAAACAATACCAGCATTCATCTTTAGAAATTTTCGCTTGATTACATCTAGATTATCATTATAAAATACATCATAAGCGTTAGTAAATACTATAATGGTATTTTCATATTGAATCTTATTTAATTCTTCAATATAGTATTTTAATCTTTTTATCCAACTGAAAGATTTATTTAAACCTATTAGACGTAATTCTATATTTTGAAATATACAAGATTCAAGAATATATCTCATTTTTTGAGTATTATAAACATTACTTGCTGTTACACATAGAATATTTTCGTTGTCTACATTTTTTAAATATCTCTTTTCATCCAAATTAAACATAATATTCGACATATACGATATCATTTTTACTATTTTACTTTCATAATGACCTGGTCCTCCTGGAAAATGACTAATGGTTTCACCACTAAATTTAACTGGATTATTGACAACTAAATTTATTAATTTAGTATTATTATAAATGTTATTTTTAAATGCATGATAAACAATAAACGGTTGATCTAAGCATACAGGTATATCTAAATTATTATCAATATGATTACTAATATGTAATAATATTTTTGAAAATAAATCTTTAATTATTGCATTATTATTAAACAGCAATATACCTGTTGTAAATGAACTACAATTCGGATTATTGTCAAAAAATTGTGCACCCCAATAGTCATGATTTGTATTACCTTCTTTTAAAACATAAAGTTTATTATCCAATTCAAAATCTAGTATATTATTTATGGAATTTGTTACTAAAATATCACAATCTAAATATAATATTTTATGATATGTATTAATGTTTGGATAATCAAATATTTTAAGTCTGGAATATGCAGATTCAAATTTAGTTTTAAGGTCTAAACACCATATTTTTCCATTAAGATTCAAATTATTAAAAATGACTTGAATCACATTTTGAAAATCTGGGGAACAAATTATCAAATAATCAATGTCATCTGAAGAATTTCCAAAAAGTTTGTAACTTTTAAGTAATAAATTTATTAAATTTATATATTTTTGATTACAAAATACACAAGAATAAATGATAGTCTTAGCCATTCATATACGGTATAATTATATTTTTTGAATAATATTAAACCTCAATTTAAAGAGAAAAGTCTAAAATATAGCCTATAATGAATATTTAATAAATATAATAAACTATATTATTCAATACATTTAAAGGCCATTTGATTTATAAATATACATGGAAAACTTATTATCTAAAAATAAAATGATATTAGTAACTTTGTTAACAACAAGTAGATTAGATTACTTAAAAGAGGCTGTTAAATCTATTTTATATCAAAAAAACGTAAAGTCACAATATACTATAGTTATAATAGTAAATACATTAAATGACGATTATTACGACGAAGTAATTAATAATTTTGCTAATATAAAAGTAGTGCGAACCGAAAGTAATGGGAGGCCAGGAAAGGGACACAATAGTGTTTTAGATTACTTTAAAAATAATCCTCAATACGACTATCTTGTTCCTATTGACGGTGATGATTTTTTATATCCGTATGCATTAAGTTATATTGAACAATATATTAATACTCCTAATATTGAATCTAAATCAACAGATATACTGATGCTGATGTATACCGATATAATCCATCAGCATACAAAATTTATTAAAAAAAACTCACCAGTTATACGTATAAATAATCAAGGTTATCTTAGTTGGAACATGTACAATAAAAATGCTAGAAAACAAGTGTTGGATAACTGGTATAATGAACGAAGTAGGTCGCCATTTACACATGATGTATCTGATCTACAAACTCCCTGTAGAGTAATTTTACTATCAAGAAATGCTATACAATATGATATTTATTATGATGAAAATTGTATAGCATTTGATGACTTCATAGAAGTTATGAAAATATATGAACTATTATACACATCTTCTTTGCGAATTATGCAGACAGACTATAGTGGTATTTTATTGTATAATAGACTAGATCACGATTCCGTTTGTCAAAAGTTTACTAATAATTTTTATGAAGAAGAAAATAGTAGATTTCAACAAATAATACAAGATAAGTTTACGCATATAAGAGAATGGAATATGTATAAAATACCTTATATTAATATGCCAGAACCTAAAGAATTTACATTTATAAACAGATATAATTTTGTAAAAAATTTATTTACTAATTTAGAAATTGAAAAGATTACATTTTCGATGCAGGAACATATTGCTATATATCAAGCATATCTTCAAATAACATGTTGGTCTAAATTTCACGACAATGATATAAGCATATTTGAGACCTATATTAACCAATTATTTAATTATAATGATGAATTGATAGATAATGATGAATTAATAGATAACGAATAATAACCATTTATACATAAAACAACAGATTTATATATCATATGCCAAGTATATCAGTATTAGTAACATTATTAACTACGAATAGATTAGACTATTTGAAAGAATCCGTAAAATCTATATTATATCAAAAAAATCCTTCTCTTGATTATACTATAGTTATAATTGTAAATACTTTGAGTGATGAATATTATAGAGAGGTTAAAAAATATTTTACTCTTGTAAAAGTAGTGCGAACAGAAAGTAATGGGAGACCAGGCAAAGGTCACAACAGTGTTTTAGATTATTTTAAAAATAATTCTCAATATGACTATCTCATTCCTATCGACGGCGATGATTTTTTATATCCATATGCATTAAGTTATATTGAACAATATATTTTGAAATCGAAACCAGTTGATATACTTACATTGATGTATACAGATAGTCTCCAAAATTCACCGATTTTTCCTACTGATAATGCACCTATTATTCGCATTAAAAATAGTGCACTACTATATTGGCATTTTGAAAAGAACCCTTATAAAACAAATTATAGAGAAACTTGGTATAAACAAAGATCAAAATCACCTTTTATTCACAATGTTTGTGAATGTTATACACCTTCAAGAATAATTTTGTTATCTAGACAATCGATACAATATGATCTATATTACGATGAAAACTGTGAATTATATGATGATTATATAGCAAATATGAAAGTATTTGAACTTAATTATACATCTCTATTAAATATTTTGCAAACGGATTATAGTGGAATTGTATTGTATAATCGTATGAATAGAGATTCAGTTACTAAAAATTTCACATCAAATAAGGTAAGTCAAGAAAATACCATATTTAAAAAGGCACTTATTAATAAATTTGACCATATCAGAGATTGGGATATTTCGAAAATACCTATAAGTAATATGTCACCAATCACTAATTTTAATTTTGAGGATAAATGTATATTTGTCCAGACTTTATGTGATAATTTACAAATCGAGCCTAATAAATATTCTAAAAAAGATCAATTGGCATTATATAAATTTTACGTTCGCATGATTAGAACAGCACATTTAGAAAATATGGATGAGTCTATTTTTAATATATATATCAATAAGTTGGCTAATATAACATTTTGATAGTAATATCTAAATTTATAAAGCTAATATGTATGCATATAATATAATGAATACAACACTATTAAGTTATCTATTATTAATTGGTCTATCAACAATAGGTATCTATCATAATTCAGTATCATTTAATCCACTGAGATTTCATTGTAATAATTATATACTTAGCACTTATTTATATTTCATATTAGGTTGGGCAATTTCCTTAGCAACAATGTCAACGATAGATGAAAAACAAATATCACTTGGAAAACTTTTTACTACTAAATATACTATATTATTATCTATAATTTCAATATTATTAATAATTAGTTTATCCATAATACCTGCGTCGTGGTTTGTATTAAAACATTTTATTTTTATACTAGAGTTAATAATGATTGGCGTAAGTCTATTTCCGCTTTATAAAATTTATAAAGATAGATTTAACCATGTAGGTTTAACTACATTGCTAATTATTTTGATACTATCTCTTATAGCTTTTTATAGACCGACTATTCTAAGTGATAATATAGGAAGCAGTTTATTGATAGGTTTATTGACAATTATTATTGCGAGACTGATTGAATATAGTTTATTTGACTATAATAATTATAAAAAGAGCCCATATTCAAGATTTATTAATTATGCAACAATAGTATTGTTTTCACTTTATATAATTCATGATACAAAATCAATTATCAGGAACTCTAGAACATGTTCAATGAGTCCATACGGTCCAGATTTCATAATTGAATCAATACAACTTTTTTTAGATTCTTTAAACATTTTTTCATCAAATCTGAGTCTGAGAAGTGAATAAATACTTAAACATATTTATCTATGATATAAGATGAGCTTTGATAAACAACAGGCTGATAAAAAAAATATACTTCCTAATATGTTTGAAAATATATGTGTTACAAATGATTATGTCGATCTTATGAATGATACGTCTATTAAAGGACGATTTAAATATATCATTAGTTATAATCCAGGTAATAAACATCGACTTGATCCAGGATCAATATTATTACATTTTTTAATGCAATATTGTCATGAAAATACACTTTTTGAATATAATATTTCTAATAATAGGCAATCTGTTGGATGGAGAAGCGTCACAGAATACAATAAGCAAAAATACGACGATATTACAGGTATGAGAGTGAGACTTCCGTCTACGCCATATAAAAACTTAGAATGTAAATATAATGGTAAAACCTTGTGGTTGTCTAATATATATGTGTCACAAAATGTTCCTGATGGATCACAAATGCCCCCATGTAAGATGATATTATCTATAGATTCTGATGAAAAAAATCACGATGAATGGATGAAAACTAATTGGATGTCCAATATGATGAAGGAATCAAAAATGTGGTATATGAAAACTATTCTTGGAGAAGATTATGACCAAGATGACTATATAGACATATATACATTTGATGAAGGTTACTGGGAACTTAAAAAGGGAAATCGAAAAAGATGCAAAGAAACACTGTTTATTGATGATACATTTTATGATAGTCTTATTAAAAAAATAACTAAATTCAGTCACCATTCCACAAAAAGTATTTATGAAAGATTGAATTTACCATATAAATTTAATATACTGCTACATGGTCCTCCTGGAACAGGAAAAACATCATTTATTGAAATCATGGCAGCAGAACTTAAAAGAGATATAAGATTTATGCAAATTACTCCAAAAATAACAGATGAACAGTTTTCAAGTGCGGTTTCTAATTTAGGACCAAAAGATATTTTGGTGTGTGAAGATATAGATTGTTTGTTTATAGATAGAAAAGAAAGTGATCGTCACAAAAATGCTATGACATTTAGTGGTCTTTTAAATTGTTTCGATGGGATAAATGGTGGGAAAAATGGTCTTATCGTATTTTTAACTACTAACTATAAATGTCGTCTTGACAAAGCTTTAACTCGTCCTGGTAGAATAGATTTATTACAGGAATTTGAATATATGACAAAGGAATCATTGTCAAAAATGGTAAAATTTTACTTCGAAGAACATTTTAATCAATCAGACTTTGATAAATTATATAATAATATAAAGACTTTTAATATCACTGGCGCAATAATGTCGCAATTTTTACTTGGTCTTTTAATTGAGCAAGATTACGAATTATATAATAATTGGAATATATTAAAAAATATCCTAGAAGATAACAGTTATGAAGATAATAAATTAATAGAAGCAAGTATTTATAGTTAGTATTACATAATACATTTATCTAAAGATTTTATCTATTATATAGTTAGTATAATGGATAAGATACTGAAATTATCTGAAATTATTCAAAATCAAGCAGTTTTAAATGTGGGTTGTATAGGTCATGTAAGTAATGGGAAATCTACTTTGGTAAGACAAATGACAGGTATTAAAACGCAAAAATTTAAAAGTGAACGTGAACGAAACTGCACTATAAATGTAGGATACGCAAACTGTAAAATTTTTTACAGTGACAAAACAAATGAATATAAATTTGTTGGATCTGCGGTGCATTGTGAAAGAGATTCTCAAAACAATGAGATGAAATTAATACACCATATATCATTTGTGGATTGTCCAGGTCATGAAAACTATATGTCGAATATGCTTTCTGGTTCTAGCGTCATTGATATGGCTTTTTTAGTAGAGGCAGCAAACGCTAAACAAATTCCACAACCACAAACATTAGAACACTTTATAGCTATTCAACAATCTGAAATTGATGACATTGTTATTATTCAAAATAAGTGTGATCTTGTAAAAAAACAACAACTATTACTTAATAAAGATAAACTAGATGATTTCATAGAAGATTACCATGACAAATCTCTTCCAATAATTCCATTAATTGCACAAACTGGTAATAATATTGAGTATGTAGGACGATATTTGTCTAATAAATTAACAAATTACCATAAAGATTTAAATCTTCCACTCATTATAAATGTCATTAGGACATTTGACATTAATAAACCTGGTTGTTCTCTTGATAAATTTAAAGCTGGGGTATTGGGCGGCAGTATCACACAAGGTATATTACACATAGATGATATTATCCAAATATCTCCTGGAGTTTGTTCTAAAGAGAAAGACGGTTCATGGAAAGTAAAACCTCTATTTACTAGAGTAAAATCTATCAATAGTGAAAAGAATAGCATAAATTATGCCATACCTGGAGGTCTTATCGGTATAGGAACTTTGATAGATCCTGCTTACACTAAAAACAATAAACTAACAGGTCAAATTATCACTAGACCTGGAGAACATTTACAAATATCTGACGAATTAACTATTAAATATAAGGCATTTAGAAGAGTTAATAAAGTAACAAAATCATTGTGTGCTAACGAAATAATAAAGTTAGGTATTTTATGTAAACATGTTACTGCAATCGTTACTAAATGGGATAAAAAAAATAAAACAATATCTGTAAAACTTTCTACCCCATGTTGTGTAAATAATGATTCTATATCTATAATGAAAAAAATAGATAAAACCCACAAGATATTTAGTATAGGTAAGATTGTATCAAATAATATGATTAATATTGATATTCCAGAACAATATATTCAAAATAATAACAATACTTTTAAGGTAGTAAACGATGTTTGTAAATCGACAGTATTAGATTGTTTTGACTATAATACTATGCTTACAACCTTGAGCAGTAAATGTATTGAGACAAAGAGGTTGAATGTGCCTAATCCTATTATTACGAAACTTAAAAATGGTTCTAAACAAATAGTAAATAACTATAAGATTATATTAGATAGTATATACAATCAACAAGATAGCGTTCACATAAATGCTTTACTAGAAAAAAAACTAGCAGATGAATTATCGTGTCAAGTAAATGCTGTAGATAATATGCGGTTGACTATACATGGTAAAGTTCATTCTTCTGCCGTGCATAATGGATTATCTAAAACTATCAGTAAACTGCGGAAATGTATAGTGTGTTCAGGATGTAACTCTTACTTGTCAAAAGATGGCCGAGATCTTATATTGAATTGCTTAGATTGTCAAGCAACTAATGTCGTAATTCTATGATATAATTAATATATAAAGATACTATTAATTGTATTATGATATATTCTATGTCTCATACAGCAGAGGCAGTAAATTATAAAAATGTGTTTTATGCGATATTAAAAGGACATGATGTAAATAATAAAATAGTAGGGTCATGGAACGAGTGTAAGAAACTAGTAGATGGATGTAAAGGTGCGAAATATAAAAAATTTAAAACCAAAGAAGAAGCTGATAATTATATATCAGATAATTTTGATATAACGAATTGTAAAAGTGATATATCAGTATCAATTAGCAAGAGAGTCCCTGATGATGATACTGAGTATGTAAACATCTATACAGACGGATCACTTATTAGGAAACATGGGGGTATATATGCTGGTTATGGAATATACATACCAGATAAACATTTCGAGATCAGCCGACGACTCTCTGGAAAAAAAACAAATAATCGAGCAGAATTAATGGCTATTATTAGTGCAATAAAAACCTTCAAAGACTCTGAAAATACAATGTTGTGTATTTATACTGATTCTGCTTATTCAATAGGTATATTTGGGACTACTGGCGCGAATTATAGAAATAAAAATTATATGAAAAATAGCACAACCGAGGCACCAAATGCTGATCTTGTAAAAGTGGCAGTTGAATTGGCAGATATATATATGCTTCAATTTACTCATATAAATTCTCATACATCTAACACAGATATACATAGTATAGGTAATGATAGAGCAGATACACTGGCAGTAAGAGGTGCTGGCGAAGATTATATAAATAGTTGCAATTCTATTGGAGATTTTCAAATTACTTTTGGTAAATATAAGGGGCATTATATTAAAAATATACCAACAGGATACCTTGGTTGGATAATTAGCAGTGATGCATTTGAAGAGATTTGTAAAAAAAATGAAGAAAGGCGATTAGAAAAAGAGATAGTAATAAAGTATTTAGAATCTGCGTAAATTTGAAATAATATCTGTAAATTTTTTATTTATAAAAAATGATCTGTGGTAAATTTACTCAGTTTTTTGAAAATAGTACAACAAATATTTCTAGTAATATATGTATTCCCCAATCAATGTATGAATATAATTTGCACGATGTATCTAATTATAGCCAATATGATTTTCCTACAACATTAAAATTTAATAGAAATGTCATGACTAATCATACTAAGTATGAATCAATCCCACAGATAGTTTGTCTAAACAGATTTTTATGTCCACAAACTATTCAATGTAATATGAAACAAGACCTTGTCAGTAATTACATTCCATATTGGAAATGTAATTCTTCAAATGGTTGTATATATTACGAATACTATTACAAAAACAACATATCATATATCAACCCTGAATCGTTTCATTTTAGAGAAAAAGGAACACCGGCTCTCAAAGTCAAAAACCATTTTAATGGAAAAAAAGTTAATAAAGAGTCTATTATAGAGCGAGTATTACGAACAATAATCACATTTTTAGAGACAGTATTGGATATATTAATTATTATTCTTGGACTGATAGTTGGTATTCTTATAGTAACCGGATGTTCCACACTTTTAGGTGAATATGGCATATGTAGTATAATCAGCGGAATAATTGGATTTATGATATCTTGTATATTTTACAACGACAATATCGAGGAATATATGTGGTATGCTACATTGATAGAACCTGATAATTAACTGTAAAATATACTAAATATGTTTATCTAAATATGTAAAATACCGATACGATATTTCGGAAATATAACCTTTTCTATTTTGTCAATAGGGTGTGCAGATTGTTCATAAAATTTTTTTGTGGCATTTTTTCCTCCTATAGACAATATATGAGCAGACCCCCCTGGATGTTTATCTATCCAATCTGTAAAATCATATACATAATTAACCTTTGAAACAGGATCTGTTATATATGACCATAGACTTTCTTTTGACGTATGCTTTTTTAGTTCAGATAAGGATATTTTAGGCAACTTTTCGTCAACTATTGATTTCAAACTAACATTTTTAAGCGATAATTTATTTATATCTTTATCAGATAATCTTACATTTTTTTTGATAAGATCCTCTACCATTTGTAATCCTCCCTCGATCCAAGATTGGTGATTACTAAAAGCTTCTCCCAATACATATATATTATCAAATTTATGTATTATAGTATTTACTACATCGGGATCGTATTTAGGCGCCCAATAATGAATTCCCTTGGCCCAATAATGAATAGAAACCCATTCTGGGTCAGGTATTTTTAAATCTGGAAACATGCTTTTTAATATGGTTTGAATATTATCTGTTACATCTTTTTTTGATCCGAATTGGTTCCAATAATCAGCCAATTTATCTGTCGAATATGAAACCATCACAAGACCTGATTCATAATCAACAGGTATAAAAAATTGCAATTGATTATCGGTTAATATTTTAGGTAGGTCTGAAAACCAACTTTTATTTTTTTGAACTGGATATTTAGCATATATCCTCATTAGACTACCACTTTGTAATGATTTTGATAGAATCGATTTTTCAGTCATATTGTATAGATTTTGAATATTCAGTAGGTCAAAATTAGTAATACAGAGAAAAAGTTTATTATATTTTATACTGTAATTAGATCTATTGTGGGAAACATTTATACATGTTTTATTAATTTTGTATACATCGTGTTCAAATAAAATTCTTCCATTATTTTTCAAAAATTTATCTTGCAAAGCATCTAATACAATTTGTATACCATTCTTTAGACCATACATTTTGTTTTTAAAAATACCATAATCATTTTTTATTGCTGTAAATGTTGTATAGGCATTAGAATAGAAAATTTTTGTATTATATAAAAAAGAAATTATTAATACATTTTTTTCTCCGGTAGATAAAATTTCTGAAAGTATGTCATTTACGGTATGGTATAACAAATAATCTTTTGAGTACTTAGATAATGATAGAAATACGAAGTTCCATATATTTTTAACTGAACGAAATCTATCTACTTTATGATAATTAAGTAAAGACTTTTCGGTTTTAAATATTTTACCATGCACATAATAGTATTTTTTATTTTTATTTTCATATACATAATCTGATAGTCCGAGGTCATGAATAAGTTCTTTCAAAATAACATGTTTTTCACTATATCTTGCCGCGCCAATTTCATAGGTAATATTATTTCGTTTCATAGTATTTATTCTACCTCCAATGCGTGAAGTTTTTTCAACAATTGTAATAGGATAACCAGGAAATTGTTTCTGTAGTTTATAACCTAAATATAGACCTGTTATACCACCGCCTACTATAATATTAGCCATTTAATATTATAAAAGATTTTAATACAGACCACGTTAACATATTTATCCACTTAGTCTCCAGTCCATCATTTGTAAACCAAGTGCAAGTCCTATACCTAGTGTAACATTATTATAAACATATTTATCTACTGAAGAGAGAATCGATAATAAAATTGTTCCTCCTATTACAAAGAGAGCACTATAAAATAGTGTAGTATTAGGTGTAATTAAACGGCTCTTAAGAGACATGGCCATTACTATTATGGTAAGCATTATAAAAGTTTTCATAAACGATTTTACAAAGTGACTAAACGTGGTTTCATATGGATCTGATTCATTTGCACAAGATGTCATTTATAATACAAGAATATTTTAATATATAGTTATCAATAATAATAAAACTATAAATATTCTTTAAATGAAATAAAATAGTATAAATCTCCCGTTTTTATTTTTAAAGAACGATCTGATAATTTTTTTGAAGTAAACGTGTTCGGCTCTAATAAATCTTTTACTTCCGGAACATCAGGGTATAATGTTTTTATATCACTAGATATTTTGTATTTTATTCCAAAGTTACAAATAAATGATTCTAAATTTTTAACCAAATAATAATGACATATCTTAATTTTAATATCAATACCAAATGATCTAAAATATTTTGTTAGATTTTTAATGTCATATGGCGTAATATATTCTAAGCCTGTTTTATCACCAGATGTATCATATAATATGTCAAGAGCGGAATAAAATATTCTTTTCAATTTATCAAATAAACTATTTACATTATCAGATTTATCTAATGCTATACTATACTCTTTTTGAGGAGAATTATAAAAAATATTATTCACAAAGTCTTCAAAATCCTTCTCTAAATAATCATTCATATTATCTAAATGATTATAATTATTTAGATATTACGAATTTTTTGCAATAGATACAACTATACAACTATATAAATTATTTATAATTTTGTCAT
>MDTD01147737.1_pt1 | contig 12931 bp, 9 predicted proteins | sample 811221 | NCBI WGS metagenome assembly MDTD01 (sample SAMN05326646, study PRJNA326480) | marine metagenome | isolation source: seawater | place: Pacific Ocean: South West | collected 2011 | reverse complement strand
CGACAACTCTTGATGAATACAGACGGTTTATCGAGAAGGATAAAGCGCTAGAACGTCGTTTCCAGCCCGTTCATGTCGAGCCTGCGACCGTCGAAGATACCGTGGCAATACTGCGAGGGATTCAGGAACTCTATGAAGTCCACCACGGAGTGAAAATTCGAGATGCTGCGTTATTGGCCGCGGCAACACTCTCCGATCGCTACATTTCCGACCGTTATCTACCGGACAAAGCGATCGATCTGATCGACGAAGCCGCAGCAACTATCCACACTGAAATAGCGTCCATGCCTGTAGAGTTAGATAAGGCGACGCGACGGGTTTTGCATTTGGAAATTGAGGAGCAATCGCTCCTCAAGGAAGAAGACTCTAAGTCCAAGGAACGGCTCAGTGCACTGAAGCGGGAGATTGCCAGCGCTAAAGAGGATGTCGATGCGTTACGAGCGCAGTATGAGTCGGAGAAAGAGGCCATCGATCATGTGCGTAAACTCAAAGAAGAGCGCCAGGCTGCCCAGCGTGAGTTGGACAAGGCGGAGCGCGAGTATGCCCATGAGCACGCAGCTGCCCTTCGGTACGGGGAGCTACCGCGTCTCGAAGAAGAGATAGAGGCGGCAGAAGCACGGGTTGAGACTCAGCAAGCGGGAAACCCTCTCCTTCGGGAAGTCGTTACGTCCCAGGAGGTTGCTGCAGTAGTGAGCCGTTGGACGGGTGTTCCTGTGACGAAACTACTGGCAGGTGAACGGGCCAAGCTCCTTGGCCTGGATGAGGTCTTGCACCGACGGGTGATCGGGCAAGATAGTGCCGTACAAGCGATTGCCGATGCAGTGATTAGGTCTCGGTCCGGACTTCAAGATCCGAAGCGGCCCATCGGTTCTTTTCTCTTCCTGGGTCCAACAGGTGTGGGCAAAACCGAACTTGCAAGGGCCTTGGCTGAAGCACTCTTTGATTCGGAGGAAAACATCATCCGTATCGACATGAGTGAGTATATGGAGAAGCACGCTGTAAGCCGTCTCATCGGTGCGCCTCCAGGGTACATAGGTTTCGAGGATGGCGGCCAGTTGACCGAAGCAATTCGTCGCAGGCCCTATGCTGTGATTCTTTTCGATGAAATTGAAAAAGCCCACCCAGAGGTCTTCAATCTCCTTTTGCAGGTGCTTGATGATGGACGACTAACCGATAGCCATGGCCGCGTCATATCCTTTAAGAACACCGTAATAATCATGACAAGCAATGTGGGGTCGGACCTCCTTCTGGCAGGTATTAACGAGCAGGGAGAAGTCTTACCGGCGACAGAGGAGGCCGTAATGGGCCGCCTCAAGTCCTCCTTTCGGCCTGAATTTCTCAACCGAATCGACGAAGTTGCCCTTTTCAGCCCCCTGAGGATTGAGGAGATGAAGGCTATCGCCCAGCTCCAACTGCAACGTCTCGTTGAGCGTTGTGAGGGGCAGGGGATGACCCTTTATTTCGATCAATCTGTGCTCTCATTTTTAGCAACGGAGAGTTATGACCCCAGCTTTGGTGCGCGTCCCCTCAAGCGCTGCGTTCAGCGACTCATTGAGACGCCATTGGCACGCCGCATCATTAGCGGGGATATTTCAGAGGATGGAAGTGTCACTCTGAGGCTCGATGGCGATGAACTCGTATTCGACATCACCGATCCTCGCGCGTAATCTCGAGGCGGGAGAAGTTGACGTGTCAGACCAACCAAAGAGATTTCGAATCTTAAGCGAAGAAGTCGTCCATCGCTCGGGCCAGCCTGATATCGAGAATCCGTACTGGTTAGATGAAGGGCCTGAACCGCATCCGAATCCCGAACAAGGGTGCATTCGTCGGGGCATCTGTTGCCGGACAAGTCCGGGGTGGTTTGCTCCTGGAGAAGTTGAAAAAGCGGCTTCCTTGAAAGGAATGCAGCCGGATTCCTTTGTTAGGCAATACCTAATTATTGATGCGATCCATGTGGACGATGAATTGGTTCATGTCTTTGCGCCCGTTAAATTGGACCGTCTTGGAAATCCTGCATTTCAGACCGCGGCACCTGTGGACGACTTGTATCGAACCTTGCGTGGTACATGCATCTTTTTCACTGGCCAGGGCTGCGGCATCTACGACGCTCGTCCCACCGAGTGCGAAGCTTATGTTTGCACCAACGCTCCCGATGACCAACCCGATCATGTGGATATCGCACGGTTGTGGAAAGAAGGGTGAAGGGATTTAGTCGCAGATGCGCGTCTGTTCGTCAGCTGACGGAAATCCAGCGGGTGCTTCCCAGCGGACTGTATTCTTTCGACCACAGCGTTTCATGCACCGTTTGGTTGCTTTTGTGCAGCTTCTAGGGTCTCGGCACCTGTTAAGGCAGGTTGTACCGATAGCTTCGCACACCGCGGTGCAGCCGGGACGCGTAAGTCCCTTGCCCATGGTTTTTTCGGAAGTTTGAATTGCTACCTTCAGCCTATCGACAAGTGCGACGCCCGCCGCGCGCGCCCGGTTATGATCCTTAGAGAGGACTTTACCAACCAGATCTCCCACATCTTGGTCGATCGCACTCGCTGTATGCGGAAAGGCGTTTAGAAGATGAGCCGCCGGACGTCGAACACTATCTTGTGTGCTTTCCAGGTCGTATCGCGTTGATGAAAAAAGCTGGGCAAGCGCACTTAATGAGGCGCGTTTATAGAGCGCTTCAAACCCTGCAATGGGTTCTTCATTCACGCGCCTCCAGACATCCATGAGGTCCGCGGCCGCTCTCGGAGTCTTGGCTGCGACCAGAATAGCAGCCAGACTCATGACAACCGACTCACAGTCCTCCCTGAACTCTACATCGACATTCTTGCTGAGGTGCCGGCGGAGAAGGTTCTGAATGCGGCCGTTTATCACGAGTAAGTCACCTATTTGCGCCGGACGAAGGCTTGAAGCTTTCGATAGGAGTTTGTCAGCGAGGAAGGATGCTAATGGGCGAAGTCGTGGCTTGAAATAGAGGGTGTCTTCAAGTTCCTTGAGCGAGAGTTCTTTTACCAACTCCTGAAGAACATCTCCGGTTTCTCCCCTATCGATGGTGTGTCGGAGTTGAAGGAAGCGCTGAGCCATGATTTTGGGGAGCCATCGGGTGACCTTGGGGGCTGTTCCTGCAAGCATCGAGATGGATGCCCATGTCTGCAGTGCATCTTCAATCTCGGCCTCCTCCAACTGACGTTCGAGTTTTGAGGTCACATAATCCATGGTGCGAAGTGCGTAGCCCTGAACCCCCTTTCCCTCAGCGACATATAGGGTCGCCCCGATGTTCATGGCCGACCAAGTCTTTGCCTGGGCCTGAACGATGTTGCCAACGCCCAAGAGTTTGCGTTGGTCCGGGGCGACGACAAGGAAGGGTCTCGGAGCACCTTCAAGCATCACGATAGCGAGCCCACTTGCAGGAATGATCTGTGCTCGTCTTGCCGGCGTAGCGATTCGAGAGGCGAATATCTTTTGCGTCGACTTTAGGTCGTAACCTGTAATGATTGAATCACGACCATCGTGGGTGTGAACGATTGCTTGAGTCCCGACTATTTGGGGCGTATCCATGGTTGGCGCACGCACGATTTCCAATGTTGGCGCGCTTAACCGTTTTCGTACAAAGGCACCACCGTTACCGCGAGGGTCGGGTACTAACCCAAAGAATGAATGCTTGGTCGCGTGGGCCCATACGGCATGCGTTGGAAGGTAATCACCTCCTTTGATGGAATTGATCTTCTGCGATTTGCTCGTGAGAAGCGCAACCTTCGCAAGGGAGCCGTCACGGGTCTGCAATTGAACGGCCACGACGCTGCCATCCTCCTGAACGGAGATGTGGTCCGCAGGACGAGGGCCCTTCTTCGTTGGCCACGACCAGAGCTTCGTCGTCGCGCCAGTTGAGCGGTTCAGCCATCGCAACGCGAAGGGAGGGATTGATTCTTCAATGATCAGTTGAGACTCGCCTCCCCACATGCGTTTAGGGTGTCGAACGGGGGTGGACTCTTTCCACAGAGGCCGGCCTTCTTTCAGCCCGAGTCTCCACACGCGGTCATGAATCTCACCCGTGCCGGTGAAGTAGAGACTTTTGTTGTCTACGTGAACAATTCGGCTGCCGCATATGCCACCGGTAGGACAGGAAAGGACATCATCCCAAAGAACCTCACCTGTGTTCCGATCGAGGACCTCCATATCGACGCCCGCGACGACGAGTTGTTCCCCAATCTTCCATACATGGTCTAGTCGACCTCCGACAGCGGTATGAGTCCATTTAACCGCGCCGGTTTGAAGGTCAATTGCCGCGACGCCGTGCCGCAGATCGCTAACTAGAAGAAGTCCAGGAGCCGCATCAAACCATCGAACCTCCCCGAACGGGGATGCGTAATAACGCGAGGGTTGATACACACCAAAACCTGCGTAGGATTGGTTCGCGAAGCACGTTAAGAGCGCTAACGTTAGTGCGAAGGGCTTCAGCAACCGAGGGAGCCATAAGGTCATCATGGCGAGAGTATAAACAAATCATTCGAATGCGTCTTCGGACCAAACGCTTCGAAAGGAAATTAGATCGAATGAGAGTTCTGTCTTGGAATGTAAACGGCATTCGCGCGTGCGCTAAGAAAGGGTTTTTAGACTTCTTGAATGATTGCGGAGCCGACGTTTTAGCGTTGCAGGAGACCCGTGCTCTTCCAGAGCAATTAGGGAAGAACTTACTCCAGCCCGAGGGATGGCATACTCATTTCGTTGCGGCTGAGCGCAAGGGCTACAGTGGGGTTGCGCTCTACTCACGGACGCCTCCCGACGAGGTCATTACGTCACTTGGGCGGGATGACTTTGATATCGAAGGGCGTGTTCAAATAGCGCGCTTCGGCGAGCTTTGGATCGCAAATATTTATTTCCCGAACGGTAGCGGAAAGAATCGAGATAATAGTCGTATCCCCTACAAGCTCGAGTTTTATCAACGCCTCTACGATGTATTGGAGGAGCTTGGGGCCAAGGAGAAGTCAATTCTGGTTGTCGGGGACTTCAATACGGCACACGAAGAGATTGATCTGGCGCGTCCAAAGACAAACCATAAAACGAGTGGTTTCTGCCCCGAGGAACGAGCTGAATTGGGGCGATGGCTTGCGCATGGGTGGCATGACACATTTCGAGAGCGCGTACCAGAGGGTGAGCATTACACGTGGTGGAGCCAACGCTTTGGCGTCCGCGAGAGGAATGTTGGGTGGCGCATTGATTACGTACTGGCGTCACCGAAAGCAAACGCTCAAGTCACCGAGGCTTTTATTTGGCCTCATGTGATGGGCTCGGACCATTGCCCGGTCGGCGTGGACTTGTCTTGAACTTAGTTTCGATTGGCTGCTAGTTCATTGAACACAGATTTTAATCTTAGAGGTCTCCATGCCACGATTTCCGCATCGCTCTCCAGCCATTGAAGGGCTCTCTGATCGTGTTTTTTCCGCGCTTCTTCCGCGCATCAAGGCACACAAAGGTATCTTGCACCCCCTTCATGTTGGGGACACGTACCTTCGTCCTCCCAGAGAAGCCTGGGCCGAATCGTTGCGAATCGACCAACACCCGTCGATGCACAAATATGCCCCTGTTCAAGGCGAGCCCATCTTGCTCGACGCGATCCAGACCCACCTTAAGCGACGCTTCGGCGTTGACATTGCTCCCGAATGCATTCAAGTCATGTCGGGTGCCACCGGTGGTATTGGTGTGGTGATGAATACGCTGTTGAGCCCGGGGGATGAGGTGATTCTACCAACACCCTATTGGCCGCTCATTCGCGGTATCATCCAAGCCCGTGGTGCCGTTCCGGTCCAAGTCCCCCTTTATACGCGTCTCGAGGAGCCAGATTTCGATTTTGAGCAGGTTCTTGAATCACAGGTTAGCGCAAAGACCGTCGCCATCTATCTCAACAGCCCAAACAACCCGTCGGGTGCGTCGCTGGGTGAGAGCGAGCTTGCTGCTCTGGCGCGTGTCGCTAAGCGACATGATCTGTGGGTCATCACGGATGAGGTCTATGAGGATCTTTATCTCGGTGACGAGCCACCACTGCCTGCATGGACACGGGATGATCTGAAGGATCGAGCGATCGTCACCCATAGCCTCTCTAAGGCCTATGGTCTTGCGGGTGCTCGCTTGGGATATACCCACGGACCAGCCAACGTCATGAAGGTTATTCGTGGGGTTCAAACGTTCGTCACCTACTGCGCCGCTCGACCCATGCAAATCGCGGGCGCCCAAGCGATTCAATATGGAGAAGCCTGGCTTGAGAACGCACGAACTCGGTACCGAGCCGCAGCGGAGCGCGTCTCTGATTGTCTGGGTGTTCCCGTTCCTTTCGGTGGGACGTTTTTCTTCTTCGACGCTGCACCGTGGCTTCAGGGAGCGTCCGATAGCATGAATCTGCTGGAAGATTGCATCGACGCAGGTGTGATCCTGGTTCCCGGTGTGGCGTCTGGAAAGGACTACCCAACCTGGGTTCGCTTGTGCTTCACGTCCGTAGACATTCCCGAGCTTGAAGATGCATTAACGCGCCTAAGGCGTGTCTTAGATAGACGCTCTTAGTCAGCGGCAGAAGCAGTCCACTCCGGCTTGATGTGGGTTGCTCCGCCAGCCTCGATGAACTCAATAAAGCGCTCCAATAGTGCAGGATCCCATTTTCCCTCTTCGCGCTCTTTTGCCAAGATGTCGATAGATTCACGCACTGTGAAGGCGACCTTATAAGGTCGCTCACTCGTAAGGGCATCGAAAGCATCCAAGAGTTGGAAGACTCTTGCCAACAACGGAATATTCTCTCTTTCGAGTCCGTCTGGGTAGCCGGCGCCATCCCAACGTTCATGGTGATGCCGCACAATTGGCACAACCCGCGACATGGTTCGCAAAGGTGCCAGTAATTCAGCGCCGATCACGGGGTGATTGCGCATGATCTCCCATTCACCCTCAGTGAGCCTGCCTTTTTTGAGCAGAATTTCGTCTGGAATTCCAACTTTTCCCACATCGTGTAGGACGCCGCCTCTGGCGAGTGCCCATACGTCGCTGCGCGGTAATCCAAGGTAGGTTCCAAATGCATTTGCGAGTCGAATGAGTCGATCGCAGTGGTCGCCCGTGGTTTCGTCACGGGCTTCAACAAGACGAGCCAGGCTGTCGAGAACGGCCACAGCATCATCAAGGTTTTCGTTAAGTCGTTTCGTCTGTGCCAGCGAGCGGATGCGAGCGCGAAGCTCGATTTGGTCAAAGGGTTTAACCATAAAATCATCGCACCCGGCCTCTATGCCTCGAATGCGGTCATGCTTCGAATCGAGACCTGTCACCAAAACAACAGGAATCATTCGCGTGGTACCGTCTGCCTTCAGCTGGCTGCATAACTCAAAGCCGCTGATTTCGGGCATCACCACATCCATCAGAACAACATCAGGTTCCACGCTGCGTATCAGTGCGAGGGCTTTCGTGGCGTCCATTGCGCTGTGGAATTCATAGCCGTCGGTCTCCACCATCGCTTCTATCGTGGCAAGCGCAATCTCGCTGTCATCGACAGCCACGACGACGTATCCCTCCCGTCCTGCATCAGGCTGTTGAGACTCTAGGAGTTCGATTCCGCTTCGCTTGGTGCTACTCATAACTCGCCGAAGATGGATGAACGCGGGTGAACGCGTGACACGGGTTTCTTTAGAAACCTACGCATTTTCTACCCCAAGACAAAGCAGTTACCTAATTTCGTACTGCTCAAAATGCATCTCTTGCATCTCTTGGAGGTCAATTTGGACCGTATATTCTTTTTCTAGTGCGGCGATGTCCTCTTGGTGCACCTCGGCTAGCTGTGTCGTAATTGTCGGATGCGCCATCACGGTCAAGGGTCCTTGATGCCCACATGCAAGACGTGCATGTAGGCCTGAAAGGATCATGGTCACCATGACGTGAACGCTCTTGAGGTAGCCCTTGCCGTCACAGTAGTGGCAAGGCTCAGTGAGTTCGTCGATCAAGGAATCACGAACCCGCTTACGCGTCATTTCGATGAGTCCTAATGCGCTCATAGGGAGTACGAAAGTGCGCGCTCGATCTGCTTTTAACCCATCGATTAGCGCGTCTTGAACACGCTCTTTGCTCGCTTCCTTCTCCATGTCGACGAAGTCGATAACAACGATTCCTCCGATGTCACGAAGACGTAGCTGATAGGCAATTTCTCGGACGGCTTCCATATTCGTTTCGAGGACGGTTTCTTCAAAATTACTTTTGCCGACGAAGCGTCCCGTGTTGACGTCGATTGACGTTAACGCCTCCGTTCGATCGATGATGATATAGCCTCCCGACTTAAGCCAAATCTTGCGTCGTGTTGCGCGGCTAATTTCCCATTCGAGGCCGAAGCGCTCGAAGAGTGGGTCTGGTCCTTTCCAAAACTCGACCTCTCCCTTGTAGGCGGGCATGAACCGCTTGATGAACTCCTTGATACGTATCGCTTCCTGTTCGTCATCGACGAGAATACGGTCCAGATCGCGATTAACGAGGTCGCGTAATGAGCGTCGTGTGACATCTAGCTCCTCATAGAGGAGTGTTGGAGGGGTGCTATCAGCAATACGTGCCTCGATTTCTCGCCACATTTCTCGCAAAAAGACCAGGTCATCACTGAATTCGTCCTCTCCCAAGCCCTGAGCAACCGTGCGAACAATTAATCCAGCCCCCTCACCACGCAGTTTTTCTGCTAACTCGCGAAGCCTTGTCCGTTCGGAATCGTCCTGAATGCGTCGAGACACGCCGATTTGCGAATCCAGTGGCGAAAGGACCAGGTATCGCCCCGGAAGACCTAACTGTGTCGTGATACGGGCACCCTTCGTTCCGATTGGCTCCTTAGCAACCTGGACGACAATGTCCTGTCCTTGCCTCACAAGCGAGCCGATAGGGGGATAGCTCCCATCGTCTTGAGTGTTGGTACTCTCATCGCTGGAACTCTCGTTCTTGCGCATGATATCACCGACAAACAAGAAGGCGGCGCGTGCGAGGCCGATATCCACAAACGCCGATTGCATGCCAGGTAGAACGCGGACAATGCGGCCCTTGTAGATGTTCCCAGCGATCGATTCTTTGCCCACCCGCTCGAGGAAGAGTTCCGTGGTGACGCCATTTTCGATGAGGGCAACCCGTCGTTCATGGATCGACCGGTTGATGAGTAATAGGTTCGACATGCACCGCGGAGCCTAACACAGGCGGCCTGTCGGTCAATCGAGTGGTCACCGCGGTGCATGTGTGTGCTACCTCCGGCCTGTTTGACGCACGCCAGTGTGGGTGCTAACTCACAACGCCATGAGCGGATGGCAACTAGCACTACGAATACGCGACGATGTTGCGAGTCCTATGCAGAACCTTTTAGGTGCACGTGCCGAGTCGGTCGAACTCAGGGATGAACAGTCGGGTGATGGACGTGTGCTCTTACTCGCGAGTTTTACGGACGACGGAGACCCCGTCGTCATGGATGCTGTGGGTTCCTGGCTTTTGAACTTACACGCAGGAGACACGCAAATAATGACGCGTCGGGAGTCTTCCAAGGACTGGTCTGACGGATGGCGTGCGGTACTCGGAAGCTTTCAAGCATCGGCACGCATATGGGTGGTTCCACCATGGGATACGGCACCCTCGGATGCCGTGCATTGTATCCACCTCGAAAGTTCTCTTGCGTTCGGAATAGGAGGACATCCGACTACCCGTGGGACTCTAAACGTCTTGGACCGATTGCTTCACGATGAGAGTACCCTCGGCACATTGCTTGATGTGGGTTCTGGGTCAGGGATTCTGGCGCTTGCAGCCGGGAGGCTTGGCGTTAAAGCGGTAGGTGTTGAGACAGACCAAGATGCTGCTGCTGAAGGTCAGCGCAATCTTGCGCGCAATGACCTCGGTGGCACGGTCACGCTTCGAAGAGGCCAGGTAGATGATGGTTTGGGCGCATACGATGTGGTGGTCGCTAATCTTTATCCAGCCACCATTCGAAGCGAACGGGACGGCCTTCTTCGCTGCACTGGACAGCACCTCATTCTAAGCGGGTTTTATAGCGATATCTCGGGTGATATTCGTGCCCTCTTTCCCGAGCTCGAGGTGGTTGAAAATTACGCGTGTGATGGCTGGTCTGTTTTGCATCTTCGAAGAAGCTTGAATTTCCGAAATGAAGCGTAAAGCAGCTTTACGCAATCAGCGCGTGGCGCAGACTTAGTTGACGCTTCAGAGGAGCTTCTCGGTGCCAAAACGAGAAGACGGACATCATTCTTGCTCTTGGCATACCGCTTGCTATGTTCAGCGTTCGGGACTGAATCGCAGGCAACTGATGTTGCTTTAGACAAGAAGGATAGGACGATGAAGACGAGAATGAATAGCCTAGCGTTTGGACTAGCGACTGTCGCTGTACTGCTTTTGACGGGCTGCGACATCAAGCTCGCTGGGGAGAATGGTGTGATAGATTTTCATCCCGACGACTGCGGTATGTATACCCTCGGCTGCAATTTCGATAAGCCGATTGTCGTTGGTGGGACCATCGAAGTCCGGCTCGTAGGTAACATGGGGGCGTCGGCCCCCACGCTTCGATCTGAAGACGAGACACTTCTCTCAGTGACTCCGTCGGAGTCAGGTAAGCCGAGACGGTTTGAGGTAGAGGCACTTGGTGAGGGAGCCACGACGCTCATGGTGCTGGACCAACAGGGTGACATCGTGGACCGAATTGCTATCAGCACGACAACCTTCGAAGGCTTACGCGTGCGTCCCTTCCTGAACGTGCCGGAGGAGCCTGATACGGACATCGAGGGAGCTCAGACCTTTCGGGTTCCCCAGGATAAGATTGTTGCGTTCTGGGTGGGCCCCGATGTCGGTGATGACTGGATGGTGATGGGAGAACTTAGCTTTGAGTTAATCGATACGTCAGACGAAGTTTTGAAAGCGATGGAAGCCGAGGAATCCACGAATGTAGAAGCGGGATACATTTCCTTTCGCATGCCTGCGGGAAGTCATCAGATGGTTCTTGGAACCAACGATGGTAACCACATGATTAGCCTCATGTTCATTGCTGAGTAGGGCTGTGATTGACGGAGCCTATTGAGGAAACGTGCAGTAGGCGGGGAATGGTTCTCCATTATGCCCAATCCATTGGCTCTCGCCCTCGCTCCAGTACGACGTTCGAATAAACTCCCAAGCCCAGTTTACACCTCCAGCGGGTACCGTATGGCCGCCCCCATGGTCGCATAGAATGACGGGGTGGCCATCGCTCGATAGCTGGTTGGCGAGATCGATACTTCCGGTATTAAATTCGACCAAGATTGGACCACCTCCCCACACGTCACTCTGTCCACCGTGGGCGATGAGGACAGGCATTTTATGCCCAGGGTTTTGGTAGGGAATGGCGACCAAGTCTGGGTTTGCTGCATCCGTTCCCCCGCTGAAGACGACGCCGGCCGTAATGTGGCGTCCTCGCTCCAGAAGCAGCATTGACGAGAAGAGTCCACCGGCACTGAATCCCATGGTGTAGACTGTTTTTTCGTTGATATCGAATGAGTCTTCGAGACATGCGAGCATGTCGTCAAAGAAGATAAGGTCGGCTTCGGTGTCTCCTAGGCTGATGAAGCTCCATGAGTCGATACCCACCATGGGCACGGCAATCGCAGGTTCTGGTGTGACGACAATCATGTGAGCCTCGTTGCTCATCTGATTGGCGTTGAAGCCAGCGGAGAAGTTCTGAACGGAGTCTCCAAACCCATGCCATAGGAAAGTGACGCCAGCGCCTGTCGGCTCATTCGGCACGTGAAGGTAGAAATTGCGTTCCATGCCACCAGACATGAGCGTATTCGGCCCCGGCTTGAGTTCAGGGCAGGTACCCCCAGAGTATGCCTTAATCGGGTCGGGAGCCGACTCCGGTTCAGTGGGAGCCGTGTCCTCGGCAGGACCTAGATCGGTCGTTGGTGCACTGGAGTCCACGCTCACGACATCGTTCGTTGAAGCCCCCACGTCCTCGTTTGGAGAACCCGAGCCGCCACCGCCACCGGAGACGCATGCTGCGCCCGTAAAGAGGAAGGTCAGGGAGCAAATAACTGTCGTGAGCGTCTTCATACTGGTTCCTTTGGGAGGTCTACAATCAGCACTCCCCTAGGGAACAGTATCATAGTTTATCGATTTGGCTTTACCATCTCGCCCGGCTTGACCAGTCGGTCGAACTCCTCCGCATTCAGGTAGCCCAGTTCCCCCGCAGCTTCTTTGAGAGTTGTTCCGTCCTCATAGGCTTTCTTAGCAATCTTGGACGCTTTGTCGTACCCAATATGTGGATTGAGAGCCGTCACAAGCATCAAGGACTTTTGGAGGAGCTCCTCGATCCGTGGGGTGTTCGGCTCTATGCCTACCGCACAATGCACATTAAAGGACCTCAGTCCGTCACCCAGAAGCCGAGTGGACTGTAGAACGTTCGAGATAATCACAGGTTTGTATACGTTGAGTTCGAAATTGCCTTGGGAGCCGGCTAACGCGACTGCAGCATCATTTCCGACCACTTGGCAGCAAAGCATCGTGAGCGCCTCGCACTGGGTGGGATTGACCTTACCGGGCATAATGGAACTGCCAGGCTCATTGGCTGGTATTATGATCTCACCGAAACCACAACGGGGGCCACTAGCGAGCCAGCGCACATCGTTGGCGACCTTCATGGCTGCACAGGCAAGTTGCTTGAGCGCGCCGGAGAGGCCGACCATTGCGTCATGAGCGGCCAGTGCAGCGAACTTATTGTCGGCGGTTACGAAAGGCTTTCCGCTTCGTCGAGCTATCACTGCAGCGGCCTTGGCTGCATATTCTGGATGGGTGTTGAGACCCGTTCCAACTGCAGTTCCACCGAGTGCCAGTTCATACACTGGTTCGAGGGATTTTTTGATGGCGATGGCAGCTTGCTTTAGCTGAGCTGACCATCCTCCGATTGTTTGGCCAAGGGTGAGTG
>MDTD01147467.1_pt1 | contig 12933 bp, 11 predicted proteins | sample 811221 | NCBI WGS metagenome assembly MDTD01 (sample SAMN05326646, study PRJNA326480) | marine metagenome | isolation source: seawater | place: Pacific Ocean: South West | collected 2011 | reverse complement strand
CGGAGGAGGGACTTGAACCCCCGACACGCGGATTATGATTCCGCTGCTCTAACCACCTGAGCTACTCCGCCATTAACGCGCTTGGAGTAAGAGTTTTGAGGGAATAGGTCAAGCGTATATTCAATGTTTTAAATTTTTTAGTTTATTCAGCTGTGAACCATTTGACAGAGCATTTCAAACATTATCGAAGCGCCCAGGAATGCAGTATTACCAGTCGCATCGAATGGTGGGCTAACTTCGACCATATCAGCACCAACAATATTAAGACCTTTCAGTTCTCTAACTACCTGCAATGCTTGAAAACTATTAGGCCCACCAACTTCAGGCGTACCAGTACCAGGTGCAAAAGTAGGATCAACAAAGTCTATATCGTACGAAACATAGGTTTTCTGATCACCAATAATCTCTCTTACCTCTTGCATAAGGTCTGAAATATCTCTTTTAAAAAATTCCTCGATACGAATAATACGAATACCCACTGACATTGCAAAATCTACATCCTCACTATCATATTGAGTGCCTCGTATTCCAATTTGAACAACACGCTTAGGATCAAGCAAGCTTTCTTCTACGGCACGTCTAAAGGGTGTTCCGTGGGTATATTTCGTGCCATTAAAATAGCTATCAAATAGATCTGTATGACTGTCGAAGTGAACCATTCCAATGGGGCCCTGTTTTGCTACCGCTCGCAATACAGGTAAAGATACGAGATGATCTCCGCCTACCGTAAGTGGTTTTATACCAGCAGCCATTACTGTTTTATAAAACTCAGTAATACGGTCCATTGAGTCATGGATATCAGCAGGATTAGGCCCAACATCCCCTAAATCAGCAATATTTTTTATTTCGAATGGGCGTGTTCCAAAAACTGGATGCTGTGCTCTAATCATAGTTGACGCATCTCTTACTTGTCTTGGCCCATGCCGCGGACCCGGTCTATTGGTCGTCCCACTGTCCCATGGAACTCCTATTAAACCAATATCAACATCACCAAAACGTGGATGGTCGGCTGTCACATTTGGTAACCTCATAAACGTTGGCACTCCTGCAAACCTTGGCAGATCAAATCCGGATACGGGTTTAAAAAATGAATCTGGCACTGGATGCTCCTTTATATCGTTACTTAGTTGCTTAATTACACACTACATTTTTTTTATAGTTTTACAAAAATATAAACAGTGCTGGTAGGGAGTTATATTTCAGAAGTTTTTATTTGCAATTTAGCTAGAAAGCAGCTCATCAAGTGCCAATAAGATTGCTCGAGGCCCCTGAGTAATCCCACCTTTTGGTCCTAGTACACCCGCATTTTGTTGCCAAGAATATATATCAAAGTGGATATATTTTTCTGGCTTTTCTACAAATCGCCGGAGAAAAAGTGCTGCAGTTATTGATCCGGCAAATCCTCCTGATGGGGCATTATCTAAATCGGCAATTTGAGGTTCAATGAGCTTATCATACGGGTCCCAAAAGGGCATGCGCCAAACTGGGTCCATTGCCTCCACAGAAGCTCTCGATATCGCACTAGCATGACTATCAAGGCCTGCATAAAAAGGTGCAAGATCGCCACCCAATGCAACTCTTGCGGCACCAGTTAAAGTTGCCATTGATATTATTAGATCAGGATTATCTTCCGAGGCGTAACTTAGAGCATCAGCTAAAACTAATCTGCCCTCTGCATCCGTATTATTAATTTCAACACTCAGTCCTTTTCTAGAATTGAGTATATCACCAGGCCGAAATGCCGCTCCTGCTATGGAATTTTCTACCGCTGGAATTAAAACTCTTAGCTTTAGATCTAACCCCAGCCCCATAATTGCTCGTGCTAACCCCAATACGTTGGCAGCACCACCCATGTCCTTTTTCATCAGACCCATAGAGTTCCCTGGCTTAATATTCAGGCCGCCAGTATCAAAGCACACTCCTTTACCAACCAAGGTAAGTTTTGGGCCATTACTTCCTATTTTTAAATCTATAAGTCTTGGTGTGTTTTCTGATGCAGCGCCCACGGCATGTATCAGTGGGAAATTGTTCTCAAGCAATTCATCGCCTGACACGACTTCAATTTTTGCATTGAACTCTTGGGCCAATTCTTTTGTAGATCTTTCGAGTTCTGAAGGCCCTAAATCATTGGCCGGCGTATTTATCAGATCGCGGGCTAAAAACTCTCCTGCCAGAACCGCTTCTATCCAATCGGTGTCTAAGTTGATTGGCTTTACAAGTTCTGCGATACCGCTTTCTGAAGTACGCTTATATTTTTTAAATTCATACTGAGATATAAGCCAGCCGAAAACTTCGAGTTTTGGGTTAGCCAGTGGAATATCGCCTATAATCTTATAACAACCTGAAGGGAGTTTTTTTGCAGCGGTGGCGAGAAAAAATCTTCCAGATTTTCTGTCTTCGCTCGAACCACAACCTAATAGTGCGATAGGCCGCTTATGCCCTAATGGACAAATCAATGCTTGACCCAATTTTCCTGAAAAGAAATGAATACTGCACCAATCGCTCACTTCATTCCCTAACTCTAGCATTAGGCTTTCAAAAGTCTCCGGGGTGCAAATATATGCATCCATTGCGCTATCAGAATTCTCAGCAAATCTGGAAATCATATTCAAGCCCTATAATATTTAACCCAAGTTTGTCAAAACATGGACACGAATTTACGATTTTTTAACCTTTTTTCAGACAGCGTTGAGCCAGAACTTCCGCTATTTGAACGGCATTAAGAGCGGCACCCTTTCTAAGGTTATCTGATACACACCATAAATTTAGCCCGTTTTCAATTGTGCTGTCCTGACGTATTCTACTTATAAATGTAGCGAAATCCCCAACGCACTCCACGGGAGTGGTGTAACCACCATTCTCACGTTTGTCGACAACCATTATACCCGGTGCTTCACGAAGAATATTTCTGGCCTCGTCTTCGTCTAAGAACTCTTCGAACTCTATATTCACCGCCTCACTATGACCTACAAAAACAGGAACGCGTACACACGTCGCCGATACTTTTATTTTTGGATCGATAATTTTTTTGGTTTCTGCAACCATCTTCCACTCTTCTCGAGTTGTACCATCTTCCATGAAGCTATCTATATGCGGAATTACATTAAAAGCGATTTGTTTTGTGAAAGCTTCTGGGGAAACATCTTTTACAGGATTATATATCGCCTTTGTTTGCTCCCAAAGCTCATCCATTCCACCTTTCCCAGCTCCAGAAACAGATTGATATGTACTAACGACAACTCTTTTAATACCAGCTCTATCATGCAAAGGTTTTAAAGCCACGACCATTTGAGCAGTAGAACAGTTCGGATTAGCTATTATATTTTTATTGGCATACTGATGAATAGTATCACTATTCACTTCCGGAACTATTAGTGGAACCTCAGGATCGTAGCGATATAGAGAACTGTTATCTATCACGACACAGCCAGTTGATGCTGCTCTAGGGGCATGCTTTTTGGTTCCATCTGATCCAATTGCAAATAACGCAATGTCCCAACCTGAGAAGTCGAACGTTTCTAAATCTTTTGTGATAAGAATTTTATCACCAAAACTTACTTCTGTACCTATGGATCGGCGACTTGCTAGAACAACTATTTCGTCAACCTCAAATTGACGTTCATGAAGAATACTCAACATTTCTCGTCCAACATTACCAGTGGCACCAACCACAACAATTTTGTAACCCATAGCTAAGTCCCTTCAGGTAAAAAAATATTCAAAATTTACTTTTTCAGCCCTTTTGCTGAATTTTTCATTGATGCATACTGGCCAGAGGTCCGATATCTCCAAAGATATTCTGGCAGGACAGTTTCCATAGCAGTCGGTTTAATATCTAGGTCTGCTAAATTCTTTGCATTTGCAGTAACGACATTATCATTTTTGAGATTTTTCACTTGATCCTGCGTTAAAATATTATTCGGGAATAGACCAAAAGTCACAGCTTTAATCAGGTCAAGAGATTGCCCCATTATGCCAGCGGCAAAAAATGGTACATTTAACATTAGACGCCTCCGCTGGATCACACCGAGCATTCGTTTCATTAATTCCGAAAAAGTCTCGACGTTTGGACCGCCCAATTCATAAATACCAGAGATAGAAGTATCTAGAAGTGCCTTTTCAACAGCAACGGCTACATCCCCAACATATATCGGCTGAAATTTAGTATTAGCACCTACCAATGGTAAAAATGGAGACAAAGTTGCCATTTGTGCAAACCGATTAAAAAATTGATCTTCTGGCCCAAATATAATTGAAGGTCTCAAAATTGTAGCTTCTGGAAAATACTTTAAAACCGATGCCTCTCCCAAAGCTTTCGTTCTGGCATAATTACTTGATGAGTCTTCATTGGCTCCGATTGCTGATATCTGAACAAAGTTCACGACACCCTGCTCTGATGAAATTCTAGCAACACGCGCTGAACCTAAAGCCTGAACATCTTGGAATTTATTTTTACCAACTTCTGATAATATTCCAACGCAGTTTACAACTGCATCAGCTCCAGCAACTGCTGCTAAAACTGAGGCATCATCTCTAATATTACAAAGTACTGGCTCCACTTGCCCAACAGCGCCATATTGCCGTACAAACAGTGCCTCGTTAGGCCGCCTAACCGCAACTCGTACGCGCAAACCTTTTTTAGCCATGCGTTCAGCTACGTAACGACCAACAAAACCAGATCCACCAAAAATGGTAACCAGTTTCGACATTTATCTCTCCATAATAAAGTTCGCGCTTTGCATACAACTTGTGGATCGTCGATACAAGCGATCTAATGGCAAATTTAATCTTTGAAGTGCTTAACCTAAGGTTAGTGACACGCTTTTCCCAAGACTTTCAGCCTCCAGTAATTATAAGGAAGAGGTGTAACAAATCCTGCTGCAAGCATAAACGGTACTACCCACCAAGTAAGAATAGCTCCACCAGTTAGGATCACGTCTGTAATGTTCATGGCGGCCTCCATTGCTATCATTGAAATGAGAGACATTCCAATTGCAGTCTTAAATGCATTGCTTAATTCCATTTGCTTCCATAAAATAAATGTTTCCAATATTATTGAAGTAATCAGACCATTTATTATTGCGAGGGTCATTATCGCCATTACTGGCCACTCAATTCCTGAAAATTGAAAAAATGCAATTGTCCCGAAATCACCAATAGAGCAACCTATCAAGCACCACATAGTATTATAAGATGCTCGGCGCCACGTATGCTTACATCGCCAACTTAGAGTTTTTATACTGCTTATTTCAACCAAACTACCCTCCGTTCAATTTATTATAAAGCCGCCAGTAAGTGTAAAGTAAAGGGCAAAGTATGAATATTGGAGAAGCTGCAAAAAAATCTGGCTTTACGGTAAAAACGGTTAGGTATTATGATGAAATAAATTTGATTAAACCTATAAAAAATAAAGTGACCAATTACCGCCATTACACTGAGGCCGAATTAGCTAAATTACAGTTTATCGGGAAGGCAAGGTCTTTTAATTTTAGTATAAAAGAATGCAAAGAATTACTTTCATTATACGAGAATAAAAATCGTAGCATCAAAGAAGTGAGGGATATTATTCTTACAAAAATTAGTGAGATCGACAATAAATTAAGAGAGTTAAAAAAAATGTGAAAAACTTTAATACCTCGTTACCTGCTACCAGGGTAATGAAAGGCCCAAATGCCCAATAATAGACGTGCTATCAGCGAAAACTTACATAAATACTTATATTACTCAGTTTCTTTGGGTAGGACCAAAAGCATCCACTCCCCACCCAAAGATTTGCACTTCATCCCAAGCTAGTCGCTTCCCTTGAAGTGGCTCTACATAAAGGTAGTCCATTTGATCAAAAGTCAAAAAATTTTGCAAAACTTTCATTTACAACACTTCTTGAAACAAAGATCTTACGTTCTTCTCATTTAATTCTACCGGATTACCACCGCAACTTGGATCACTTAAAGCACCGCTTATAAGTTTTTCTAAATTTGGTTCATCAACACCCAAATCAGCTAGTTGTAACGGGATATTTAATGATGCGTTAAACTTATCAACAAAATCTTTAAAACCTGAAAAACCATTATTTATTCCTAAATAACCTGTAACGGAATTAAAACGATCCTCAATTTTTGGCTCATTTAGTTTAAGAACAGCTGGCATACATACCGCATTAGTTGTTCCATGATGAGTGTGATGCATAGCGCCTACAGGATGGCTTAGAGCATGAATGGCTCCAAGACCTTTCTGAAAAGCTGTGGCCCCCATTAATGCAGCTGACATCATATTGGCTCTAGCATCGATATCTTTACCGTCCAAATAAACTTTTCCAAGATTTTCAATTACTAGTCGCATTCCCTCTACGGCAATTCCTTGACTCATGGGATGGTAATGTGGACTTGAAAATGCCTCCACACAGTGAGCAAAAGCATCTAACCCCGTACCGGCTGTAACGGATTTTGGCATTTCTACGGTCAACTCAGGATCACAAATTACAACCTTGGGCAAAATTTGAGGGTGAAAGATTATTTTTTTCTCTAAAGTAAGAGAGTTAGTAAGCACACTCGCTCGCCCAACCTCTGATCCTGTTCCTGCAGTTGTAGGTATAGCTACAATTGGAAAAATCGCATCGGACTTTGCACGTGTCCACCAATCCGAAACATCCTCGAAATCCCAAACTGGACGGTCTTGACCAACCATAAAGGAGATTAATTTACCTAGATCTAAGCCAGAGCCTCCGCCAAATGCTATTACTCCATCATGACTACCCTCTCTAAATGCAGTAATACCGGCAGTTAAATTTTTCTCGTTAGGATTTGGGTCAACCTCTGAAAAAAAAGCTTCACCCAAACCAGCTTCTTTCATTAAATGCAGAGTTTTGGATGTTATTGGGAGATTACTTAAACCTTTATCAGTAACAAGAAGTGGGTTTTTAATATTAGCTTGTTTACAAGCGTCAGAAATTTCCCGAATACGGCCGGCACCAAATTTTATTTGCGTGGGATATGACCAATTTCCAATTAGTGTCATTTTGTTACTTTCTTTAAATGGTAAGATTTTGGACGTGTAAGGTTGTGATAGCCAATAACAGACAAACCACCCCCTCGTCCTGTATTTTTACAACCAGTCCAACACAAAGCTGGATCGAGATAATCAGCTCGATTTAAAAAAACGGTTCCTGTTTCAATTTCATCTGCAATCTTTTCTGCGCGGCAAACATCGTCTGTCCACAGACTTGCGGTTAAACCAAACTCACTATCGTTCATAAGCGCAACAGCTTCTTTATCATCAGCCACAGGCATAATACAAACAACTGGACCAAATGTTTCATCTTTCATAATTCGCATATTGTGATTAACATCTGTTAAAATTTGGGGTGTTACGTATGTACCACCATCATCACTTTCAAAAGCTTTGATATGAGTTGTAGCGCCTTCTTCTACAGCTTCAGCGATTTGTAACCTTACCTCATCGGAAAACCGTTTATTAGCCATAGGACCAAGAGTGGTATCAGGCTCAAGCGGATTACCCAACTTATAATTTTCTACAATCTTTATAGCTTTTTGTACGAATTCTTCATAGAGACTTTTGATTACATAAATACGCTCTATACCGCAGCAGCATTGTCCAGAGTTAAACATTGCGCCGTCTATTAATGTTTCTGCTGCAGCATCTAAATCGGCATCTTCCATGACATATCCAGGATCTTTACCGCCAAGCTCTGTTCCAACAGGTGTAAAGGTTCCTGCAGCCGCTCTCTCCATCTCAATACCGCCATTCAAGGAACCAGTAAAATTAATGAAATCAAATTCATTTTCCTCAATTAGCCGTGAAGTGATATCATGATCTAAAAACAAGTTAACGAAAACGTCTTGTGGCATGCCCGCAGAACTAAAAGCCTCAACGAGGCGCTCACCTACCAGAAGCGTTTGCGTGGCATGCTTCAAAGCCACAACATTGCCCGCTATCAACGCCGGCGCAATCGTATTTATGGCAGTCATGTAAGGATAGTTCCAAGGTGCAATTACAAAAACTATCCCGTGCGGTACTCTCTTAATATAACGTTTAAAACTTGAATCATCACTGATCTCAATGTCTTTCAGTGCATCCTCTGCTATGTCGCTCATATATTGCGCACGTTCCTGAAACCCACCAAACTCACCACCGTACCTAACAGGTCTTCCCATCATTTTAGCCAGCTCTGGGACTATTTGATCATTCATTTTTCCAATGGCTTCAACGCCTGCCTTAACCAAAGATATTCGTTCAGACAATGGACGAGATGACCAAACACTTTGGGCTGCACGAAGGCGTTGGATCTCATCTTTTGCATTTTTTAATGAAAGAGTACTTCTCTTTGCAAATACTTTACCATCAATCGGTGAAATACATCTTATTTCATTCATGATATCACGCTCTCTCAAAGCCTCTTGCTATTTCCCAATCTGTCACCACCCTGTCAAATTCTTCCAACTCAACTTCAGCTGCTCTACAGTAGTGTTTAACCACATCTTCTCCAAATGCTGACTTAAGCATACCTGACGCTGAAAGCGCATCCTTTGCTTCTCGCAAACTTGCCGGTATCATTTTGGTATCTCCTTGATAGACATCGCCCTTAGCCGGTTCATCTAGTACTAATTTATTTTCTATTCCTGCTATCCCAGCGGCGATTTGCGCTGCAATCGCCAAATAGGGATTCATATCTGAACCACCTATTCTGCACTCTACTCTTACGCTTTTACTTCCTGCTCCACATAATCGAAAACCAGCAGTACGGTTATCTACAGACCAAATAATACGAGTTGGAGCGAATGTTCCTTTAGCAAAACGTTTATAGCTATTGACGTATGGGGCGAGAAAAAATGTAATATCTGAAGTGTACCTCAACAGCCCCGCCATGTAATGCTTCATGACTTTGCTCATACCGAGTTTGTCAGCAGTATCATAAAAAGCATTCTCTCCATTTTTCCAAAGCGACTGATGGACATGTGAAGAAGAACCCACCTTGTCATGATGCCACTTTGGTAGAAAGGTAGCAGCATGCCCTTTGGACCAGGAAATTTCTTTAACAGCGTGTTTGGCAATTGTATGATACTCGGCGGTATTGAGTGCATTGCCATATTTTATATTTAATTCTTCTTGTCCAGTCTCAGCTTCCCCTTTTGAGTTTTCAACTGGAATGCCAGCCTCCCACAAATAGTTTCGTAAAGGGCGCATTATATGCTCTTCTTTTGTAGTTTGAAGAATATGATAGTCCTCATTATACGAACTTATTGGTCTTAGCTCTCTAAAGCCATTTTCTTGTATCTCTTTTAAACTTTTTTCGAAGAGAAAGAACTCTAATTCTGTAGCCATTATGGGATCAAAACCCATCTCTTGAAGTCGCTTAATTTGCTTTTTGAGAATAGCCCTAGGTGAATGTGTTACTTCTTTATGGGTATGATGATCAAGGACATCACAGATGACCATAGCTGTACCATCGAGCCAAGGGGTTTTGCGCACGGTAGTAAGATCAGGCTTCATGGTGTAGTCCCCGTAACCTTCTTCCCAGCTTGTAGCCGCGTAACCGTCCGGTGTTCCCATCTCTAAATCTGTAGCTAATAAATAATCACAACAATGTGTCTCTTTATAACCTTCTGAAATAAAATGCTTAGCGTGGAATCTCTTTCCCATGAGCCTTCCTTGCATATCAACCATACAGACAAGCACCGTATCAATACGGCCGTCATTAACCTCAAGTTCCAGATCTTTAAATGTTAAATTCCCAGTCATTAATAATCTCTCTTACATAACAATACACTAACTGTGCTCAAATTAGCCACTAGCTCTCCAAGCTTGAGTACGAGTCAGGACACCCTTTGATATTATCAGATGAATGATACGTGCAAAAATATTTGTATAGAAAATCATCATACCCATTGCAGCGGCAGGAGCAATATCACCAGCATCATCCATATTAAGAACAGCAATTGAAGCTAGTGAAGTCTTAGTTGAGTAAAGAAAGACAACTGCGGAAACCGTCGTCATTGCATTAACAAACAAATAGATTGCAATATCCAGTATTGCAGGCAAACAAACTGGCACCGTCACTCTGGAAAAGAGCTTTAAAGTGGGCTGCTTTAATGAAGCCGAGACAGACTCAAACTCTTTATCCATCTGCTTCAGAGCGGTAACGGCAGTCAAATGAGAAACAGTGTAAAAGTGCGTAACGGTGCAGATTACAAGAATTGCCATGGTTCCATAAACTATATGCAAAGGGTTACCTGGATTGTTAAAAAAGAAAATGTACGCAAGACCCAGTACCATGCCGGGTATCGCCATTGGCAACATTGCAAACATCTGAAATATTGCTCTGCCAGTTTTGAATCCGTTTGATTTTTCTACTAAGTAAGCTCCAAAAAATATTACGCCGGTACCTATTAAAGCAGTGAGTAACGCCATCTTAATTGAGTTGTAATAAGCACCCCAACCACCACCATCCATTTTGTCGAACTGATAATTATTCAAACTTAGACTAAGATCATATGGCCAGAATTTTATTAGGGCTGCAAACTGACAAATACCAAGCATACCAATTATAAATAACCCAACAAGTCCACAATAAATAGTAAATGCTAAATCGACCCTAGGGCTTGGCTTGGGGTGAAACGGAACTGATCTAGCAGTAAGCAAAGCCACTTGTTTACTTTGAACAATACGATCTATTGCAAAAGCTAAAATCGCTGGAATTATCAAAACTACTGATACGACAGCCCCCATCTCAAAGTTTTGCTGTCCTATGACTTGTTTATAGATGTCTACTGCCAGAACATTAAATTGACCGCCTATCACTTTTGGTAAGCCAAAGTCTGTAATTACAAGATTAAAAACAACAAAAGTTGCTGAAATTATTCCATATCGTGCACCAGGAATTGTAACAGTCCAAAAAGTTTTCCACGGCGTCGCTTTTAAAGAAATAGCAGCTTCGTACAAACGGGCATCAGATATTGCTAGGGCAGTAGATATGATTAAAAAAGCATGGGGAAACGTGAAAAATACTGATCCTATAATAATACCAATAGGACCGTAAATACTTGCTCCAAATAGTAAGCCTTTAATTACTCCTTGTGCACCGAAAAGATAGACAAGCGCTATGCCTGGAAGAAGCGATGGAACCAATATTGGAGCCATAGCAATAAGTCTGAAAAAGCCTTTAAAACGCATACAACTTCTATTGAGTGCGTATGCAAACCAGAATGCTAAGATTACGGTGATGATTGTACTAATTACGGAAATTAATATCGAATTCTGGATTGATTTAAACAAAGCTGGCGTGGAAAAATAATTTATAAAGTTCGACAAACCTGTTGATCGTACAGGCCGCAATTGTACCCGGCGAAACGTATTACTATCCAATTCTTGCCAATCGGTACCAGTTACCAATGTCGAACCTACAAGAAACCTTCCCTGATTATCCACATTCCTAATACGATACATAACTGGACTACGAAAACTGAAGTCAGGGAAAAACATTGTAACGCCAAGTCGACCACCAGAACCCGTGCTCAATTCATCATTCGATATAGCTTCCAACTCGCCATTTAAACTCTCAAGGCTTACAATCGTTGGAGGAAATTGCCCAGTATCATCACTGACTTGGACTTCAAATTTTGACAAATCATATTGGAAAGTCGAAAAAGATTTCGAGAACATCGAATAAAGAGGGAAAACCAAGCTAATCACGAGGTAGAGAGCAATAACGATCATGCCCCCGCGCATTATTATATCGTCACGGCTAAGCTTAGCTTTAACTACCCCTTTGGGCTTGATTAATACATTTTCTATATTTGTAGAATTCATACTCAGGCCGCTTGATTATCAAAAGCCAAAATGCTTTCTGAAGGCAGTTCAATCCATAAATTCTGGTTTGGCTCTAAAGACAATCTCCTCACCGCATTTACAGAAAAATCTGCAGTGACCAATGCCTGAGAAAATTCATCACTCTTTAACTTGCAGCGCCAGAAAGAACCAAGAAACTCCATTTCTACAAGTTTGGTAGAGAAAACATTATTTCTTGAGTTAGATAGACTTTTTTTTGTTGGAGGCTTAGCACCTAAGGGTATAATATCCTCTGGCCTAATGGTAAGTGATACTTCGCGGCCCTCATCAAACTGATGCGCTGCTGTATTTAATTCTGTATTCCCAATTTTAATTGAACTTTTACCAGTTGTAATGCCCCTAAATTGCGTAATTTCTCCAATGAAATTTGCAACGAACAAAGTTTCCGGATTGCAATAAACTTCATTTGGCGTGCCGATTTGCTCCACTTTTCCTTCATTCATAACAACAATACGGTCAGCCATAGATAGAGCTTCCTCCTGATCGTGAGTAACCATAATAGTTGTAACGCCCAGTTTCTGCTGAAGAGTTTTTATCTCATGTCTCAAATAAACGCGTACTTTCGCATCCAACGCGGACAGTGGTTCATCAAGTAATAACAGACCCGGGTCAGAAGCTATTGCTCTTGCCAAAGCGATCCGTTGCTGTTGACCACCAGAAAGTTGAGCTGGATATTTAGGACCTTGGTCAGGTAGCCCAATTAACAGCAACAACTCCGCAACCCTTTGTTCGATTTCATTTTTAGTTCTACCTGTATTTTCAAGCCCAAATGCTATATTTTTCTCAATCGTTAAATTGGGAAATAAAGCATATGATTGAAAGACAATACCATAGTCACGCTCAGAGGCGGGCAAATTAGAAATATCTTTTCCACCTTGCACTACTGCCCCACTTGTTTGAAGATCTAATCCAGCTATTGCTCGTAAAAGAGTTGTTTTTCCACATCCCGAGGGGCCCAAGAAACAGACAAACTCTCCCTCTTTTATATCTAAAGATACATCCTTAAGAGCCGTAAAGCTTCCAAATGATTTCCAAAGATTTTTTATTGAGAGATACGAGGATTGCGGGTCT
>MDTD01104707.1_pt1 | contig 12933 bp, 13 predicted proteins | sample 811221 | NCBI WGS metagenome assembly MDTD01 (sample SAMN05326646, study PRJNA326480) | marine metagenome | isolation source: seawater | place: Pacific Ocean: South West | collected 2011 | reverse complement strand
TGCCCAGGTGGCGGAATTGGTAGACGCGCTGGCTTCAGGTGCCAGTGGCCATTATGGCCGTGGAAGTTCGAGTCTTCTCCTGGGCACCAAGTAAGCACCATACCTACACTGTATTTGAAGCTATGCTTAGAATCTCATCTATGACTTAACACGTCAAGTGCATCACTTTGGTCTACCCAGTGGTCTACCCACACAGAAATCTTCGGGTAATGGAATAACCTTAAGTGATTATACATCTACCTTTATAAATAGACCTTCAATGTATCAGTTAACTATACATTGCGAGTGATTACGCATCATGTGACTCACCCCATGCATGGGCCATAGGGGGTGTGTGGGTATTATGTAGTATGGGGTGTTACACGGATGAGGGTTATTTTTTGGGGAACTGACTGCATCTCAATGCGAATTCATCTTTTGAGGATTTTGAGAAAACATCTTGTTTGTTATTCTTAGGATTGCCTCTTGCCTCAATATTCTCAGCAATAATTGTCATTTTTGTTCCATTTCTATCAAACCCCCTCATGCGGTTTTTACAAGCTACAGAACCATAAATCAATCTAGCGCCTTTATCTTTCTTAGGCCGTTGATACTTATCTTTTGAGCCAAATTTGAATCCATTGCCATCACCATTTTCGCTCAAAGGGTTTTTTCCATTCAGATTTGCACTGGAGTAAAAAACCCTTATTGAAACCTCATCATTTTCAATACGGGCATTATTTCCCGCTTTCCAAAAATCAAACCCATCATCTGAATTATGGTGCCCGTGGGCATCAATCAGAGTGTAGTTATGTATACCGTATTTCAGCGCAAAACCATCCGCATTACCACCCCTTTCGGTGGTTGAGCCTTTGCCACCACTCGAGGTTGCGTTGTACCCGTTAAACACTTCAATACTCACCAAGCAATTGGAATGTGAATTGACTCCACTTGCATTGATACCACTTCCATTTGTATTGGTTGGGGAGTCTATTCCTGTATTGCTTATGATTACATTGAAAACAATTGAATTAGAACCAATCAATTCAATACCGGTTTTTTGGGCTTTGTGAATTTTAAGCGAAGCAACCGTTCCACTTTTTAACCGGATAGCGCTGCGGACTTTTGAAGCGTCCAAAAGAACATTTCCCCTTCCGATCAGGATTCTTCCATAAGACAAAATCAATTCTGATTTAAGTTCGTAAATCCCCTCAGCTAATATCGTGACTTTGTTTGTATTGAGAGACCTCTGCAGTATTGACGGTGATTTGATGTAATCATCAACTGTGATAAGTTCACCTGTTTTTACTGAATTAATAGACTTAATATTATCTATGCAATTTAACGGGTCTCCAATTTTGTTAATCGTGGCTTCCTGCTGTTTGTTAATACCCTTGATATACTCACTCTGATATCCAAGCACCTCTTCAAGATTATTTGTCCAGTGATTGTCTCTTTCTTTTTGCCTTTTCTCTTTTTCTTATTTTGGGGTTGAATTATTCCACTTAACAGCACCAACAGCCTGTGAACTCAAAGCAAATGACATCAGCAATAACAAAGCAAATCTAATCATAGTGGATTCCTATCAGTCCAACTTCTGTACTCATCAGTCTCAGAGATTATCCGATCAACGTCAACATTCTCTGGCGGGAAGCTAAACCCTGTTCTTTTGACAAAACTAATTCTTTACCGTTATCATAAACATTGTTTGAAAATGGGATTTATTATGACAGATACAGAAGATTTTTGCGGTGTAAACACTTGTTATGTGGACGGATGTTGCAGCAAAAATTGTAACGATAATTGTTGCTGATTGAAAAAAATATAATGGATCATTCCCCAGTGTCTTTATTTAAAGACAAACCCATCTCAAATTTACAATGGTGTAATTTTCGTCAAATGGCTGATTTTGGAGAATTTAGACGTGTCAAAAATAGTAATTATTGGCCACTTTAGATATAAAAATGGAAAAATCATGGGGGTAGGTCATGACTGGGCCGAAGACAATGCTGACCTCAAATGGGTTAAGGGCCTAACAAAAGTTGACACCTTTCATATAGCGCCAGACAAAGGCATGGCGATATACTTTTTCAAATCAACGGAGCAAGCTAAACAATCGCTTCCAAGACTAAAAGAATTCTTTGCTGGTTATGCTGAGATGTTTGAGTGCAGGGTCAATTTCGAATTAGGTGCGTTCAACGCTAATCTTAGCGAAAAGTTAACTTCCCAAGCCAGTGGATAGTAAAGTTACACATGTAAGTGATATTATAAAGGTAGGTATAAAGACAATTATCATGCTTCACTTTCACTATACTCAATAAGAACTCTGTAGACACATCATACTGTGAAACAAACTGAGAAACATCCGCGCATTTAACATGATCACACAACATGTGACCCACCCCATGCGCAGGCCATAAGGGGGAGTGGGTATTATTTTGTTAGGGGATTACATATGGCGTGTTACACCGCCATCTGACCTAATGCTCTGACCCGTGATGTAACTACTGTCTTCAGTGAGTAAAAATACCACAGCTTTAGCCTGTTCTTTTGTTGTCGCAAGGCGTTTGAATACTGACATATCTGCAAATTCTTGAGGTAAATCCAAGCTGTCAGTGAAGCCTGGCAACAAACAATTCATTCGTATTCCGTCTCCACCATATCTATCAGAATATAATTTTGTGAAAGAGGATACAGCTATGCGGTAAACACTTGATGTTGGAAAGGTAAGACTTGGCTCAAATGCTGAGAAAGTAGTAATGTTTACAATTGACCCGCTACCCTGTGTTTTCATCAAAGGGGTAACTAATTTCGATAGCCTTATTACTGGCATCAAAACCATTTCATTTGCCTTGCTCCAGTCATCATCAGAAATATCTAGTAAATCGCCTTTTGGTGGGCCTCCAACATGAATCAACAAACTATCTACCCGACCATATTTTTCCATCGCTAGATTGATAAGATTTTCTGTATCTGATTTGTTTTCTGCTTTTCCTCTCAAAGCAATTCCATTCAGTTCTTTTGCGAGGATTTCACAATTATTTGATGGTGACATTAAAGCAAGATTATAATTGCGATTGTGCATTTCTCTTGCAACCGCTGCTCCCATACCTTTCCCACCACCAACAATCACGCAAACCTTTTGACCCATAGAAATCTCCCAAATTAAGCAGCTTTAATAATCATCCTGCACCTTATTGAGATAATTGCGCAAAAGCTAGTCTGGTTAGCTTCGCACCAGAGGATGTTTAGAAGATTAGATTAACCCCACATGTTGTTGGGGTCTGCAACAGATGGGAAATTTAGTGATTTACAAAGCAAATATTAGCTAAGTGGTGTGCCCTATTCTTTGTATCCACAGGAGCGTTACTCTCATACAATCCATCATTGATATTCATGATGTGAGTGCATACACGTGCATACTGTCTGCTCATGTGAATTGTGGCTAGCAAGCAAAGCATGGTAATCGACCATGAAAGTACTAGCCAATGATTGCGCTTAATCCAATTCACTAAATATTGCCTTTTTGCTCTATCATGCTTATCTCCGGAATATTAGCAAACGAACTAATCGCCACAAACCTCTAAACAGAATTGCTTTTACAAATGGATTTTGCAATAGACGTTGTATTTGAAAGCGCACCCTTGGAAAGAAACGCATAGCCACAATCACTAAAACACAAGAAAATGAAGCTATGATAATTATCTTCAGCATCAGTTTTTATTTTCCCGCTAACCGCATTCAGGCGGTCCGTGCACTATCTGCTCTACAGTCAACTCATTATTATCCATACCATCAAATGATGTTTATCTCATTGATAGTTAATAAACTTCTTCTTTGTTCCAAATTACATTTATACCATAAAATTCTATATCTCCATCCTGATTTATGGTTTTGGCTATCTTTTCTGGAAATAACATTAACCCCTGTTCTGCTCCATTTTCAGCCCAATCAGTAAATGTTTCGGACATGAAATCGGCCATGCCTTCAAACATGTTTTCACTTATACCCACGTCAGCCCAGCCAATGGGTTTCTCGTCTTCGCCCTCACAAATTAAGTTTAGCTGTCCTGCAAGATACTTAGTTCCTCCAACACTAATTATTTTTAAACAAATCCCCATTGATATTGGTGTATCTATGTTGCTTAGAAACACATTTCTTAAATTTTCCTCTTCTTCGATAAATATCTCTTCCCACTCACTGTTTACCTTTTCAACTAACCCTTGAATTCCCACGATTTACTCCTTTTTATTGGTGGTTTTTTAGAGTTGATGAGAGCGTATTTACAAATTAACCCCGCTTCTCTTGTATAAAAAAGCTAACTGCACGTGATTCACTTACTTTCATCATACTAAAAATTAGTTTTCAAATATCACCAAGTACGGATTAAAAGGCAATATCTCTAGTTATTACCCCCCCATCCGTGTAACACCCCATACTACATAATACCCTCACACCCCCAGTGGCCCATAGGCAGTGTGGGTCACATGATGCGCAATCACTCGCAATGCATAGGTAAGTGATACATTGAAGGTGTATTTCTAGATGTAGTTAAATTTCAACGAAAGCAAACATTAGATACAAGTCTTCATCAAGCGCCTCATTGCACGTGTGGCAAAGGTGCGTCCTAGCAAAATGAGCGCAGTTCAAGTGGTCGTAATATATTCTAACTGAGTGTAGGAAGGCTTTGATGATTAGCCAGCGAATCCCCAAACCGCTAGGCCAAATAACATCAACCAGCCTATACCTTTTAGAAAAAAAAACATAAATGCGCCAAAAGCAGCGTATTTACCCCAACGGCGAAAGATAGATGACTTCGCCAATTTACCTTCAGGGATTTCAGGGACAGAATTATTCATTGAGGTCATCCATACGTTTTTTTTAAAGTATCCATTTAAATCACAAGCACCAAAGTGACTGTAACCCTCAAATTATCAGACATGTTGCCCACCATTGATGTGTATTTCCGCCCCGTGCACGTACTGTGCTGCGTCAGAACAGAGATAGAAGATTGTATCCGCCACCTCTGTTGTCGTGCCAAGACGGCGCAGTGGTATGTCAGGTGCTAAAACTTTTTCGGTCTCAGGTGAAATTATATCGGTTTTTATTTCACCCGGGGCAATGGCATTCACCCGAACACCTAAAGGGCCAAAGTCTGATGCCATTTCACGGGTGAGCGCTGCCAGAGCAGCTTTAGAAGTAGCATAGGCCGTGCCCGCAAAACTATGCACTCTAGAACCAGCGATTGACGTCACATTTACAATCGAACCTGGCGCCTTTTTTAAAGATTCGGCTAGACCTCTTGCTAACATTATTGGGGCAAAGAAATTCACTTGAAATACCTCATGCCAAACCTCCATGGGTGTTCTTAGACTGTCCATCCGATTTTGATTCTCCAGTTTTGGTGAAATTCCAGCATTGTTTACAAGGGCGTTCAAGGGCCGCCCATCCAGCCGATTTAACAATTCTTTAACACCATTTTCGATTGAGATTGGATCCCCCAAATTAATTTGGAGGTGGTCCTCTGGACCCGCAGGCCAAGGACAGTTGTCAGGGAAAGCATGGCGGGAGCAGGTAACCACGCGCCAACCTTCTTTTGAAAAGCGTTTTACAGTCGCGTGACCAATGCCTCGGCTAGCGCCAGTGAGAACAAGAATTGGTTTGCTTGAGGTCATGTGATATCCTCGATTAGATTGAGAGTTATGTTCTCAAACGAGTTATTATACCTTTAATTGTAACATAAATGAGAGACACACTCATAGCCTTATCCTATGGCCCGTGCGCGGGCTAGATCACATGATTTGTAATCTCCCGCAGTGGGTTAGTAAGTGATACCTTAAAAGTGCATTTAATGCTTCGTAAATCAAAAAGTTGACCTCCTAAGCTAATGGATCATTCAAAACAGCAACTATCTGAGCAACAGATGTTCGCACAGAAAATGTCCTTTGCATCTGGCATGGTCAGCTTCATATTTCAGCATCATTAATTAAAACGGAAAAGAATTAGTTGTGTCAAAAGGACCAAGTTAAGCTTTCCAACAGATAATGTTGACCTTGATTGGATAATCTCTGAGACTGATAAGAATGAGCTTTGAACGACCGTAAGGATATAGAAAAATGGCAATAATTGTGAAAGGTGAAATAACAATCACCAAAGGATTTGATACTTGGAAAGCAATGGTACGGAAAAACCGACACCAAATGGATGAAATGGGAATGGTGATGCTTTTTGCGGGTGTACAGAAGGATGACCCAACTAAACTTCATGCGATCATGAAATTTCCCGATATGGAAGCATTTCAGGCATTTGGCGCTAATGAAAAATTAACAGAAGAACGAAAGAAAGCAGGGGCTGTTGTTGAATCTGGTGTAATGACAATGATCTCTGACAATGATTTCTTTACTAATTTTCCAGAGCCATTCTTAAAAGAGTGAGCTGCTTGACATGGGATACCGACTTGTATTCAACAAAAAATTATTAATAACTCTGTGTTTATGGCTAGTAAATATTCCTATTTCTAACGCTGCGTTAGCAAAAGTAATAAAAATTGAATTTACAGAATTTGATACTTACAGTTTGGAAATAATCCATATTAGTGTTGGTGACACTGTTGAATGGCTGCCAACAAATGAAGGGCATAATGTGGAATTCATTATTACTCCAAAAACGGTCTCTCTGCCTGAGAAATCTAAGATGAACGAATTCCATTCTATGACCTTTGAAAAGGCAGGAATTTATTTGTACGGATGCACACCCCATTTAAATACAGGGATGTTGGGCCTGATTGTTGTTGGTAACGATTTTCATAATATTCAAGACATTAAGGAGATTAGGCTTTCTCCAGTGGCAAATTCAGTATTGGAGAGGCTTATAACCAAAGCAAAATTCGTGTTTAAAGGTAAGTAAATCACTTTTTAATCCCATATCTAGCACATGAGGCTGAGCGCGATGAGTTTCAGCAATGTGATAGCAAAAAGTTCGATTTTTATCTTATAGAACAAAATTTGGGTGGCTCTGACTTTCACTTAAGTGCAGTTCATGGAAAATAAACGTTGGTTTCCCCCGCTTATACAAAACTTATGGATCCGATCGACAACATAAACTACTTTGACTTAACGCTTTTAATTCATGCCATAACATAAGCTTAAATGAAAGATGCACAGATACGAGAAAATGAGAAAGTTATCTATAAATACTAAATTTATATGTTTCTAGAACTAATGAATAGGAAGCGTGTTTGCTTGAAAATAATGATATGTCCTGCGGCAACATTTTATCTCTAATTAATTGGCGGTTTGAGATAGCGGCCTTATATCAACGCGTTAGCTCAAGCGAGTCACTCAAAGATATCTGGCCAAACTTTATTGCAGAACGGAAGCGGCTTTATAAAACTCATAAACAAAGTCCACTGCAAGAGAGCAAGTCAATTGCATTTTTTAACTATAACCCCTCCTTTTGTTTTGAGGTGTCATTGAGGTCTCTGTCTCAAGTTAATTGTCAAACGGTGGATGGTGGCAGGGATGGTTTAATAAACCTTCATGCAGTGGCGCGCACATCAGGCTTGTCTCCGTACCTTGGCGCGGAACTCACAATTTATCAATTTGCGCACTACGGTGGTGGATTATTTCTACCATTCCGTGATAATACAAATGGGACATTAAGCTATGGAGGTGGGCGCTATTTAATTGATACCGCAAAGTCCGCTTGGTTAGGTTTTAAATCAGACCGGCTTCGGCTTGATTTTAATTTTTCCTACTTCCCTTCGTGTGCGCACGACAATAGGTATATCTGTCCACTTAGTCCACCGGAAAACACGCTGCCAATTGCTATTGAAGCTGGCGAAAAATGGGAACCACGTAACTCTGGATAGCAGTGCGAATTAATAAATATAGTTGCTATACACATCCCCCTATGACCTATGCACTTATTGCATGAGTTTTATGTATAGATATGGGATCTAAAAAGGATGGGGGTTTTATTTATTAACAGCTAGTTAGATTTCTATCTTTACATTTTTTATAATAGAAGTGCTTCATTACTTTGAGAGGCCGTCATTTGTTATGTCAGGACCCGACGGATTTGATCAGCTATCTTAAGCCCTCTTGTGGAAGCTAGATTTACACACATGTATGCTTAGACTTAATTTTCTGGCAAACGCCCACCTGCTAAGTTACATAACAGAGATAGGTAAAAACACATTTACAACGCTTCATTATCCCTATAATTGAAGGGCGCTTGCATCGGGAGCCATTACTTTTCCTGAGTACCATATATTCAATATAAAATTTGCTAAGCATTGAGCCACAATCGTATGAGCTGTGTTTCCGGTTTAAAAAGCACTCAGACTTGACCTGTCTATGAGTTTTTTATTGACTTAACCATTGTGATTGAAGACACTGAGAATGATTATCAATAATGTTTAGGGTCAAAGACTCCGTTGATGATGATACCCAAAGATATAGATATTACATTATTGGAAAGAACTAGAGCTTGCGCAATGGAAGTGCGAGCATACCCTCGCTTAGATATTCTTAAAGCTTGTCAACTAATTTCTCTGGATATTGAGTTACTTAGTTCAGAAATGCTAGAAATATTTATAAGATCACTGCCAGAGGCCTTTGGAAGACAAGTCGCAATTCATAAACCAGGGACTAAGCAATTATCTTGGGATGAAAAGTGGCTACTCTCAATGATTGAATCAGTCTCGAGAGCAGATTATGACAGCGTTCACTTCCTAATTCGGTCAGCAGTTAAGCAAAAACATCGCCGTGAGTTTTTGACAATAGCCCATGAACTCTGGAAAATTTCTGCTTGATATCATCCAAACGCTCACCTTTGAAGTAAAAAAAATGGACAGAAAAAGGGAGCTTTGAAGATGGAAAAGCTAAAATCCGCTATTGGGCCTAGCAATAGAGAGGCAATCGCAGAAGCGCTATACCAATGTGTGAGTGAAACTGTAGTCACTACCATGTTGGCCCAAAATTATCATTGGAATGTAAAAGGAATGGCATTCAGCCCACTGCACAACCTATTTCAAGAGATTTACGAAGATCATTTCGCTGCGCAAGATGAATTGGCAGAAAGAATGAGGGCATTGGGCTCCTTTGTTGATGGCAATTTAACCTCTATGGTGAAACAATCAAAGGTAATCGAATGTGAAGGCCAAGCCTCAGCAGTTGATATGATTAAAAATATGATGACAGCTCAAGAAACCCTTGCGTCAACTAATGCGGGAACCATTGATATAGCTGGGTCTCACGGCGACAAACTGACGGAAGATCTTTGCATCGAACGGGGTCAAGTCCATGAAAAATTTGCATGGATGCTTCGGTCACATATCGAATAATCAGTATAAAATTTAGGTAATTTGTGGGGCTTACTAGGCCCCTTTTTTTTACGCGCAAAAGCTGCTTGCTCATAATCATAACCACCCATTTTCTCATGCTGGAAAATGAGCATGGAGACAAACCCATCGTTCTGATGCTTTTTCCTAAGTTTCTTTAAAATCTTTTTCTACTCTTTGATCATAGAACAGTCGATGCGATGTCCCTTGCGTTTTAATTTACATACATCTAATGGAAGATTATTTTTCTTTCCCATTCAGTTAGTTTTGCAAACTGGGGTTTCATATCAATTCACCTTGTTTTGGTACCCACCATTCTGGAATTTATTCGACTGTAAAACACGCACGTGGACATAAACGTTTGTTGAGCAGTTTTGTCTTGAACTTCAATCAAGCAGTTGGAGTAACGTTTTATTGTTGCTCGCTTAAATTCTGGTGAAGCAAAACAATAAAAATGTTTTTTCCTCACACATACTTTAAGTCTTGTGAAAGTTTACTTGCAGGTCTAACTTTCACAACGGATTCTGCAGGAAATTTTACCATCCAGTTTCATTGATGATGCGTTGCGCCTGCGGCGAGTTATCCGCAATAGCATTCATTGGCAACATGTCCATTTTAAATTTGCCCCATGACGCCACCTCATCACTCAATTGCGCGTTTGGATTTACTGGATATTCGAAATTCACTTTTGTGTATATTTGTTGCGCCTCTTCAGAAGTTACCCATTCTAGAAATGAGCGAGCTAACTCTTTTCTTTTTGAACCTTTGGTTATGCCTGCTGCCGAAATGTTAACATGTTGGCCTCTACCGTCTTGATTGAAGAATGCTATCTCCATCGCATTAGCCCACTTCTGTTGCTCGGGCTTGTCTTTGGCAAATTTCATCTTACCATAATAGTAAGTGTTCATGAGAGCTAAATCACATTGGCCTGTGTAAATGGCTTTTGCCTGTGCTCTGTCATTACCCTGCGGCCGACGAGCTAGGTTATCAACAAGTCCAAGGGTCCAGTTCCTTGCAGCTTCCTCACCGTTGTGTGCAATAAGTGAAGCTAAAACAGCGCGGTTGTAGACATGGCTACCTTTTCGAGAGCACACTCTTCCTTGCCATTTTGGCGAGGCCAGGTCCTCAATTGTTGTAATTGCCTCCTTGCCAACACGTTCTTTTGAAACCGCAATTATTCGGGCTCTCAAGGACAAAGCCGTCCATCTGTCATTGGAGTCACGAAGATGGCTTGGAACATGTTTGTTGAGTGTATCTGATGCTAAAGGCGCCAAAAGACCTGTATCGGCCAATTCCTTTATTCGGCTGATGTCTACAGTAAGCACTAAGTCAGCCTCTGTGCGCTCCCCTTCAGCTTTGAGGCGAGCTGCTAGTCCCTTTGGCGAATAGACAGTTTGGAATTTTACCCCAGTCTTTTTTGTATAGGCTTCCAAAATAGGCTCTAACAGAAAAGGCTGACGGTGTGTATAAATTCCCAAGCTTTCTGCCCATGCAGTCCCACTGCTGATGACTGCCATAAGCAAAGTACCAAATATAACTCTTAACATTTTCTGGTCTCCTTAAATTCTTCATTCGCTTCCCGCTTCGGGATATAATTGTGATTCGTCAAAACCACATTTTTCTTTCTTACCAACGAGTGAATACTCTCTGCCGCTTTAATAAACGGAAGGAAATACATATGCCCAATCGTTTTTGTGTAATGTTTTGTTTCTGGGCCAATTCCGAAAGTGAAAGGGGCACTAGTTGAATGCAGAAAAGTACCTGCCATTCTATCCCAGACAGACAAAGCCACTCCAAAATTCTTATCAAAATGCTTGATATCGCTTGAATGATGCAAATGATGTTGAGCAGGAGACATCAAAATGCGTTCAATGATTTTAGGGTATTGAATAGAAATATGTGAATGGCGTAGGTTTGAGCCTAGCCCATGAAATAGTATTACAAATATATTCACACCCAGAATGGTGACTAAATTGAGTTGCTGGCCAAACAAAAACAAAAATATAGCAATAGTCGTTCCTTGAACCAAAGCGCTGCGCAGGGTAAACAACACACCTTCGACTGGATGAGCTCTTGTTACCGTGAGGGGAGTTAATGTTTCTGCACTGTGGTGAAATTTGTGAAATTCCCAAAGTAATGGCACCTTGTGAAGTGCGTAATGCAGTGCAAATCGAGCGAAATCATCGAGCAAGAAAAAGCAAGTGGTAAAAAGTAAAGCTGATAGCGCGTATGATGTGTCACTGAAAACACCCAGTGGAAAGAGACTTTGGTAATGGAGGAAGTGATACAAAAAAGTTGCCACTGCAATTTGTGTGATTAACATTGGCCTGAGAGCGGCAAAAAAGATACGATTTATGAAAAAACAAACCACATCTAACTTACTTGATCTGCTCAGCCAAACTACCGGAGAAAAAATGGTTTTTAAAGCCTGATTTACATTGTTGCGGTGGAGTAAATGCAACCATAAAAACGAGATTATAAAGGCTGTGAAAAGATAACCCCAAAATAATCGTTTTTTTGGATTCAGAAATTGTCCCAAAATATCTGTTTGAAAAAATTCAAAATACTCAGCCATTATGGCAAACCCGATTGCAGGGGGAAGAACTACCTCCCCCTGCAATATCTTGCCGGTCCCTAATCGTTTTCGGCACTATCGCTCGAGCCCAATACCTTTGCGATGTCTGCTATACCAGACAGCTTGTCATTGTTTTTAGCCGTCACCCCAAACTCGTCTTCCATTAACTTTTGGACTTTAAGCATGTGGACCATGTAGCTGTCTATGGTTCTATCTTTCATGGTGAAATTACCATTACCATCAACACCATCTACTTGTTTTGGCATCATGTTAAGACTTGCCGGAGAAACACTACCTACAACTGGACCATGACCAATTAGTCGATCCATTTTCACACCAACTTCGCCGAGATTTTGGCCGCTTGTATGCAAAGATAGTGCGAAGCCTTTTAATTCGCCCCAATGCTTTACATATTTCCGATATAATTTTCCATCTCCTGGGGATGCCTTGAGCTTTTCAAGGTCTCCATATACACTGCCAGCGTACTTAAATACGGCTTCTGCGATAACTTTTTCCCAGTTTGAACAAATAATTCGCGCTTTTCCTTTGAGTTCTGAGCGTGCGCTATTGCTCAATGCTTGACCGTTAGCATCGACAATTATTTGACGGCCATCAATGAAAGCTTGAGTGATGGTGTTATAGTAATCCGTTACACCACCTTTATCGAATGCTGATGCGTAATAAGCGTGAGCATAATTCATTTCCGACTTCAAATTAACAACACCATCACCGTTGGCATCGGCTGCGCCCATATCTTTTTTCTTTGCTATATCATAGTTTTGTCGGGCAGAGAGTGTAGCGCCATGAGCTGCAGCTCCCCAGTATCCGAAGCCCTCGTCCCAAGAATGCTCTTTACCAGTGTAGTGCTTTCCTTTTTTGTAAGGCTTGTTATTAGGCTTGTTGTCAGCCTCTAACTTCTCGTCGAGATAATTATCGCATGCTTGATGGTAGAACACCGCACCCATAGCAAATTTCGATACAAGCTGAGCATAGTCATATCCATGTTTCGCATCAAAACCTTTGTTTGATGCAGCTC
>MDTD01152145.1_pt1 | contig 12935 bp, 9 predicted proteins | sample 811221 | NCBI WGS metagenome assembly MDTD01 (sample SAMN05326646, study PRJNA326480) | marine metagenome | isolation source: seawater | place: Pacific Ocean: South West | collected 2011 | reverse complement strand
AAAGTTAGATATACACATTCAGGAGTTCTATCTTCATCTTTGGCTATAGATAAAGAAATATCAAAAAAACTTTTTGTAAAGAACAAGATATTAACTCCAAAATTTATAAAATATAAATTTAAGAAGAAAATTAATAAAATAGATCTACTTAAAGTAGTAAAAAAAAAATTAGGTTTTCCTGTTGTGATAAAACCTTTAAATGAGGGTTCAAGTGTTAACGTATCTATATGTAATAATAAAAATTTAATTCAAAAAATTGTTAAATTAAAAGAATATGGTGAGATATTAATTGAAAAATACATACCAGGTAGAGAAATACAGGTGGCAATTCTGTCAGATAAAGTTCTTGGAGCTATTGAATTAAAACCTAAAAGAAAATTTTATGATTATGAAGCTAAGTATAATCCCAAGGCAAAAACAGAACATATAATTCCTGTCAATTTAAACAAAACACAATATAAACTTGTTTCAAATGCAGCTTTAAAGGCCCATAAATTACTAAAATGTAGGGGTGTAACAAGATCAGATTTCAGGTTTTTTGATAATAAATTTTATTTATTGGAGATTAATACACAGCCAGGCATGACGTCATTATCTTTAGTACCAGAAATAGCAAAATTTAATAACATTACTTTCAAAAATTTGATAATAAAAATTTTGAAAGATGCGTCAATTAATAAATAAAAAAAAAATATATTTTTACTTATTTTTATTTTTAACATTAACCACAATTTCAAATAAAAATTTCTTCTCAAGTTTTTCTAAGAATTTTTTGATAAAAAGTGTTAAAATTGAGACTCAATCAAACGAAATTAAAAAAAAAATAATTTCAAAAACAGGTTTTTTATTAAATAAAAATATTTTCACATTAAAAAAAAATTATATTTTAGATAATTTGGATAATATAAATTACTTAGAAAATATAAAAATTACAAAATATTATCCATCAACTATAATAATAAAAGCTCAAAAGACCGAATTGATTGCTATTACTTATATAGATCAAGAAAAATATTACGTCGGCTCAAATGGTTTATTTGTATCTGCAAAAAAAATTTCAAGCAAAAAAAAACTGCCTATTATTTTTGGTCAATTTAATATACAGGATTATATTATTTTAAAAGAAAAGCTTAAAAAAAAAAATATTAATTATCATGATGTAATTAAATATTATTTTCACAAGAATAAAAGATGGGATCTTTATTTCAAAAAAAATATTTTAGTTATGCTTCCAGAAAAAAATATTATTGATGCTCTAGAATTATATAAGCAGTTTGTGTCAAATAATAAAGTTAAATCAAATATGAGTATAGATCTTAGAATTTTAAATCGTGTGGTTTTGAAAAATGATTAAAGAAAATTATTTTACAATTATTGATTTTGGATCATCCAAAGTAAGGCTTTCAGTTTTTGATTCTAATTTAAAAGAAAAATTTTCAGATTCTATAAATGTTATATACAATAAAGAAAATAATAATCATTTTGAAATAATTGAGCGATTAGTTAAAATTGCTGAAAAAAAAATTTTATTTCATATCAAAGACATAATTTTAACTTTAGATAGCTCAAGTTTAATTACCATAGGGGTATCACTAAATAAAAAATTGGATAAAAAAACTCCGATTGATAAAGTTTATAAATTATTAGTTTTAGAATTAAAAAAAATAATAAGTTTATATTACAGTGATCAATATCTAGTTCATATACTTATGGATAGATATAATTTCAACAATCAAACACACAATGAATTTCCTAAAGAAAAAATAATAATCGATAACATAAAAGTAGACTTTAAGGTAATTTGTTTTCCAAAAATATTAATTAAAAAAATTAAAAATGATTTTATCAAGTTAAATTTAAATTTAGTAAATATTTTTTGTACAAGTTACATAAAATCATTAAGCTACTTAAAAAAACTTAAAAAAAGTAAATTATCTTTTTTAGAAATTGGCAGGGAAAGAACATCATTTTTTTTTTATGAAAATAATAAATTAAAACTTATCCAAACTATACCCTTGGGTAGTTTTCATATAACTAAAGATATTTCAAATATTTTCAAGTTACCATTAGATAAATCTGAAAATATAAAAAAATCATTTAACAAATCTGAAACAGAATTTTCATATCGGTCAAATTCACAAGAAAATTCTGTAACAATAAAGGATATTATTGATAAAAATATTTCTGTAGATTTGCTTAAAAAGGTAATCCTTTATAGAGTTCAAGAAATTATAGATTTAATATTTAAAAAATCTGATATTTCTAATTATAAAAATAATTTAACAAATTCAGAACTATTTTTAATTGGGCAAGGGGCTTTATTATTTAATAATAATTCTTTCTATTTAGATGACAAATTTGATTTTAAATCTATCAACTTTTATGAAGAAACAGACTCATATATCTGTAAGTGTGCATTAACTTATCATTTATATAATTATGAAATGCCTGAAATAATGAACAAAAGACAAGGATTCTTTGAAAAGTTTTTTAATTACTTTAACAAATAATTGTATTTTCTTGTAATATTTCTTGAGTATTTAGAACCTTATACATTTTATATAAGTTATAAGTGTCAATATTAACTCAAAAAACTATATCAAAAAAAATCTCCTTTAGCGGTATCGGTATACATACAGGAAAAAGAGTAAACTTAAACATATTACCTTCATCTCCTAACTCTGGAATTATTTTTAAAAGAACTGATGTAGAAAAAAATAACACGATTTATCCTAATTATTCTAATGTAGTGGATACAACTCTTTGCACAACAGTGTCTAATGAATATGGGGTTAAAGTTTCTACCATCGAACACTTAATGGGAGCATTGTATGGTGTAGGTATAGACAATGCAATAATTGAAATAGATTCTCAGGAAGTTCCAATCTTAGATGGATCCGCAATAGTTTTTGTTAATAAAATTAATGACGTAGGTCTTAGTTTTAGCAATCAACCTATAAAAATAATTAAAATAAATAGCCAGATTAAATTAAATGATGGTGATAAATTTATATCTATTGAAAAATCTAATGTGTCTGGTGATATTGAATTTGAAATAAAATATCAAAATAAATTGATTAATAATCAGAAAAACAAAATTAATATATTTGAAGATAATTTAAACAATATTTATAATTCTAGAACCTTCTGTCTTTACGAAGACATTGAAAAACTCAAAAAATTAAATCTTGGCAAAGGTGGTAATTTAGAAAATGCTATTGTAGTCAAAGGTGACAAAATTTTAAATAAAACAGGTTTAAGAAATGATTTAGAATTTGTAAACCATAAGATACTTGATTGTATGGGAGATTTATTTTTATCAGGGTATAAAATTGTAGGATCTGTAAAATGTTCTCAGGGAGGACATAAACTAACGAATCAATTATTGAAAAAAATATTCAGCGATCAATCAAATTATACCTTAATAGAAATTAAGGGAAAACAATTACCTCACGTATTTACAAATTATCATAATTTAAAGTCAATAGCTTAAAAGTTACAATTTTCATTTTAATCTGCTAAAATTAAAAAATGTTTTTTAGATACAATATAATTTATTTATTTATTTTTTTTACTTTTTTTTCTTGTACAAAAAAAACTGATGATCAATTGATATTAAAAGAAAAAAATTTAGAAACACAAATGATTGAAGTTTATAAACAAGGTGTAGAAGAATTTGAAAAAGGTGATGTTATTTACGCTGGTAAAAAATTTGGTGAAGCTGAATTATTATTTCCACAATCAATATGGGCACCTAGGGCAGTTCTAATGTCAGCATACGGTTATTTTTCACAAGGATATTATAATGACGCTATAAATGATCTTGAACGTTTTCTTGTAAAATACAAAAACCATCCGCAAACAGACTACGCATATTATCTTTTAGCATTATGTCATTATGATCAAATTATTGATGAGAAAAAGGATATGAATGAGATCATTAAAGCAAAAAAATATTTTCAAATAGTTATAAATAATTATTCAGAAACTGATTATGCAAAAGATTCTAAATATAAAATAGAATATATTACTGAGATAATGGCATCAAAAGAAATTTATTTAGCACGTTACTATGTACAAAGGGAAAAATGGATTCCGGCAATAAAAAGATTTCAAAATATTGTTAACAACTATGATACAACAATATTTGTAGAAGAAGCACTTCATAGATTAGTTGAATTGAATTATAAAATTGGATTAGTAGAAGAAGCTGAAAAATATGCTTTACTATTGGGATACAATTACCAATCAGGTTCGTGGTATGAAGCAAGTTATAAATTAATGAATAAGAATTATAAAATAACAAAAAAAAGTAAAAAAGATGATAGAGATACAATCTTAAAAAAGTTTAAGAAATTATTTAAATAATTAATTAAATTAATGGACAAAGAGAGAATATCAAAGAAATATCAATTAAAAATCAAAGAGTTAAAAAAACATAATAAACTTTATTATGAAAAAAGTAATCCAGTTTTAACAGATGCCAAATATGATAGTTTAAAAAAGGAAATATTAGACCTGGAGATTAAAAATAAATTTCTAAAAAGCAAATATTCTCCCTCTATTACTACTGGTTTTAAACCTTCTAAATCTTTTCAAAAATTTAAACATAAAATTCCCATGTTGTCACTATCAAATGCATTTAACGAAGAAGATTTAAAAAACTTTGAAAAAAAAATATTTAATTACTTAAATAAAAATATCAAATTCGAGTATAGTGTAGAACCAAAAATTGACGGTATTTCAGCATCATTAACCTATAAAAATAAAAAATTGCAATATGGAGTTTCAAGGGGTGATGGGAGCGTCGGTGAAATTATTACTGAAAATTTAAAAACAATCAAGGATATACCTTTGCAGATTTACAACAAAGACTTTCCAAATGATATAGAAATAAGGGGGGAAGTTTTTATTAAAAAAAAAGATTTTTTAAAAATTAAAGATGATTTTGCAAATCCAAGAAATGCAGCATCAGGATCTTTGAGACAAAAAGATCCAAATGAAACCAAAAAAATTCCACTTAATTTCATTGCTTACAGTTTTGGTTATACTGAAAAACATATACATAAATACCAGTCAGATTTTTTGATCGATTTAAAAAAATGGGGATTTAAAACAAATAAAGATAATAAAGTTTTAGCAAATCTAGATGAATTGATAAAGTTCCATCAAAGTTTTGAAAAAAAAAGATATGATGTTGATTATGATTTGGACGGCCTTGTTTATAAAATTAACGAATTAAATTTACAAAATAGGCTAGGATTTACCTCTAATGCACCTAGATGGGCAATAGCACACAAGTTTTCAGCAGAAACTGCAAATACAAAAATTTTAAATATAGATATCCAAGTTGGAAGAACAGGTGCACTAACACCAGTTGCAAAAGTTAAACCAATTAATATAGGAGGAGTTATTGTATCAAATGCCACTCTTCACAACGAAGATGAAATCAAAAGAAAGGATATAAGAATAGGTGATATAGTTAAAATTGAAAGAGCTGGTGATGTCATTCCACATGTTATTGAAGTTGACAATTCACAAAGAGATAAAGAATCTACACCTTTTATTTTTCCAATAAAATGTCCTTCATGTGGATCAAACACTATAAAAGAATACAACAAAATTAAAAAAAAATATGACGCTGTTAGAAGATGCACAAATGATGGCTACGGATGCGATAGAATAGCAATTGAAAAAATAAAACATTTTATATCAAAAGAAGCTTTAAATATTGATGGTTTAGGTAAAAAAGTTGTTGAGAAATTTTGGGATTTAAATTTAATAAAAAAACCTCAACATATATTTAATTTAGATTATTCTAAAATTAAAAATTTAGATGGTTGGGGTGAACAATCTGTAAATAATTTAGAGCTATCTATCCAAAAATCTAAAAAAGTTTCATTACAAAAATTTATTTTTTCAATTGGTATAAGACACATAGGATTAGAAAGTGCAAAACTTATAAGTGACTCAGTAAAAAATATTTCGAATTTTGTTGATATAATTAAAAAAAAACAACTTGGTAAGTTTTTAAACATAGATGGAATTGGTGAAACGCAAGTAAATTCTTTGAAAAGCTTTTTCTCAAATCAATCAAATGTAAATATTTTAATTGATTTAAAAAATATCCTAAATATAGAAAGTAAAATTTCAAATAAAAATGGTATTTTAAAAAATAAAACATTTATGTTTACTGGTAAGCTCGAGGGTATTAGTAGAGCCGAAGCTAAATCTTTAATAGAAAAAAATTCAGGAACTACATTGTCTAGTATTAGTAAAAATCTAAATTATTTGGTAACTGGAGAAAAACCTACAAAAAGAAAAATTGATCAAGCAAAATTATTAGGAATAAAAATTGTACCCCAAGAATATTTAAAAAAGTTACTTAATTAAATTAATTAACCATTTTTTCTCTTGTTTATTTAGATATTTTGAAATTTTAGAGTAAACTTGAAGATGATATTCAAATAAGTATTTTTTTTCACTAGATGAGAGCATTTTAAAATTTATCATATCTAAATCGATTGGAACGTAGGTTAAATTTTTAAAAAACAAGTTTTTTTTTGTTTGTTCTACATAAATTAAGTTTTCAATTCTTATACCGTATTGATTGGTTAAATAATATCCTGGTTCATTGCTTAATATCATCCCTTTTTTAATTAAAATTTTGTTATATTTTGAAATTGATTGAGGACCTTCGTGTACATTTAAAAAAAATCCTACTCCATGTCCTGTACCATGAGAATAATTTAATCCAACTTCTTTCAAATATTTTCTAGCCAGCCTATCTATCAAATAACCATTAAAGTTCTGCTTAATATTACAATTAAATACTGCGATATGACCTTTTAAAACTCTTGTAAAATTATTTCTAAATGAGTTTGATACTTGACCTGTACAAGTAGTCCTTGTTACATCTGTGGTACCCCATTTATATTGTCCACCAGAGTCGATTAAAAGTACATCATTTTTATTTACAGTTCTATTCGATTGATTATTAGATTTATAGTGAATAATAGATCCATTAGGGCCCGAGCCTGCGATTGTATCGAAACTTGGATATAGATACTTGGAAGATTTTTTTCTAAAGTTTGCTAATTTATTTTCAATTTTTTTCTCGGTTGTGATTTTTTTTCTTTTTTTAAACCAAAATAGAAATTTTGTTAATGCAATACCATCTAAAATATGAGCATCTTTAGTATTATTTATTTCAGTAATATTTTTAACTGATTTAAGATTATATATTGGATCGATTTTAGAAGCTATTTTAAACTTGCTTTTGATAAGTTCTTTCTCAAAAACCGAGCAAGTATTATCATCTATACAAAAATTTCCTTTTGTAAATTTACTTATTATTTGGAAAAAATTTTTTTCCTCAGAAAATAATATATTTTTAAAGTTTTTCTTTCTTAAATTAACAACTTTTTTTAAATTTGTTAAAAGGTATGATTTTCCATTTCTACTAAATATAAGTTTACAGTTTGCAAGAGGACTATTTGGTAAATCTTTACCTCTGATATTTAAAAGCCAATTAACATTTTCACTTGAACTTATATATAAGTAATTGATTTTACTTTTATATAATATTTTTTTAATTTTATTAATTTTTGAAATAGAATTTTCTCCAGTTACATTTTTTTTTAATTCAAAAAAATTAAAAAATTTTTTTTCAATTTTATTTTTAAAATCAAAGATAACCGGTATTAAGTTTGCTTTTCTATCGAAGTATTTTATAAGCAAATTTTCAGTAAATAAATTAGGATTAAAACCAATATTAGAATTTTTAATTTTTTCTAGATTTTTTGGCCAAACATAGGGTATCTCGCATATTGTGAATTCCTTTCCAGATTGATTCTTTGCCTGCAAAGTATATCTTCCATCAACAAATAAGTAATTAGAGTTTTTTAAAATTATAGCAAAACCAGCTGAGCCACTGAATTTAGAAACTTTAAATAAATTATTTATTTTTGAATATTCAGTGAAGAAGCTATCATTTTTTGGTACGATATATCCATCTAAATTATTTTCTTCTATAAATTTTTTAATCTTTTGTATCACTTTAATTTTTTTTGATATCTCAACCAGCCTGGACTTCTAACTTCACTTTCGAATTCAATATCTTGATTAAATTCAAATTCGTTTTCTTCAATATTTTTATAGCTGTTATTTTTTTTAATAAATTCATCTGGAAGTTCATCAACAAATCTAGAAGCCATACTATCCATCCAATCACCTTGATAAAATCTATTCATAGAAAATGAGATTTTAGCTAATTTTTTTGCTCTTGTAATACCAACATAAGCAAGTCTTCTTTCCTCCTCTAATCCATTTTCTCCCTTTTCCTCAATACTTTTTTGGTGCGGAAATAGTCCTTCTTCCCAGCCAGGTAAATATACTATATTAAATTCTAAACCTTTAGATGCATGTAAAGTCATCAAATTTACTTTTTCACTTTCCCAATCTTGGTCCATTGAAGTTGCTAATGCCACATGTTCTAAAAAACTTTCTAAATTATCAAACTCTTTCATTGCATTAAGTAATTCTTTAATGTTTTCAATTTTACTCTCGTTTTCAATATCTTTTTTATTTTTCAACATTTCACTATATCCAGATTCATCTAATACAATTTGTAAAAGCTTGGTATGATTAATTTTATTTTTTAAATCATTTCTCCATTTATCCAATAAGTTTAATAATAAATTCAAACCAACTTTTGTTTTTGGTTTTACTTTATTCATTTCAATTAATTTTTTTGATGCAATTTCCAATGAACAAATATTTTTTTTTGCAAATTCAGAAATGTTTTTTATTGTTGTATCGCCTATAGATCGTTTCGGTACGTTAACAATTCTTTCAAAAGATAAATCATCCATCGGTTGATTAATACATCTTAAGTAAGCAATACAATCTTTAATTTCAGCTCTCTCATAAAATTTTATTCCTCCAATAATCCTATATGGTATTCCAACTTTTAAAAATCTTTCTTCAAATTCTCTTGTTTGAAATATTGCTCTTACTAAAATTGAAATCTCATTCAAAGAATTTTTTTTGTTAAATTCTTCTATAGATGTACTTATTTCTATAGCTTCGTCCTTTACATTTCTAAAGCAATCTAAAGTGACAAGTTCTCCCTCTTCTTGATTAGTATAAAGAGTTTTACCAACTCTATTTCGATTGTTTTCAATCAATTTTGAAGCAACATTTAAAATATTTTGTGTTGATCTATAATTTTTTTCTAATCTAATTATTTTTGTATTATTATAAATTTTATCAAAATCCAAAAAATTTTTAATTTCAGCTCCCCTCCAGCTATAAATTGATTGATCATCATCTCCTACACAACAAATATTTTTATTAACTTGAGATAAATACTTAAGCCATTCACTTTGGATAAAATTAGTATCTTGATATTCATCCACCAATATATATTTAAATTTTTTTGAATAGATTGAAGTGATATCAGGATAGTTTTTGAAAATCTTGACTGTGTGCAATATTAAGTCACTAAAATCTGCAGAATTTAAATCTTTTAATTTTTGTTGATAAATTATGTATATAGATAAAAAACTTTTCTCTAGAGTTTCATTTTTTTTTAGTTTTATATCCTCAGGATATAGTCCCTTATTTTTCCACTTATCAATTACTGCTAAAATAAATTTTGGAGAAATTTTCTTAATATCAATGTTTTCAGCTTTACAAATATTCTTTATTAGTCTTGTCTGGTCATCTTGATCTATGATGGTAAAATTAGATTTTAGTCCAACAGCATCAGCATGTTTCCTTAAAATTTTTGCACTAATTGAGTGAAATGTGCCTAGCCAAGGTAATCCAGTCGCATCTTTTCTTAAAAGTTTTGAAACTCTTAATTGCATTTCTCTTGCAGCTTTATTTGTAAACGTAACAGCTAATATTTGACTAGAAAATGCCTTATGACTTCTGATTATATGTGCAATTCGTGATGTAAGAACTTTAGTTTTGCCAGAACCTGCCCCCGCAACAATTAGAAGAGGGCCATTTAAATGTAAAACGGCTTCCTGTTGCATTTTATTTAAATTTAACAAATAATCATTATTTGACATAATTTTATACTTTAACCCTTATGATTTTATATGAACAAAATTAAGCAAAATAAAATTAATTTCACGTTAATTTTGGTCGCTATTACAGTAACTTTTTCATCTTTAACAATCCTATCTTTACCAGCATTATTTAACTATAATAGCAAAGCTGAAAAAATCGAAAAATTTTTTTATCAAAATTTTAAATTATATCTTAATACAACAGGAAAAATTTCATACAAACCATTTCCAAAACCTCACTTACTAGTAGAAAATGCATATTTAAATTTAGAGAAAAGTACTACAAATAACACTTTAATTAAAACAAAGAACTTAAAAATATTTATTTCATTAAGAGATATTTATTTAAGATCCTTTAAAAATTTTTCGTCAACAGAAATAATAGATACAAATTTAGAATTTCAAATAAGTAATTTAAAAAACATAAGAGATCATATTTATAAAAAAATTAACAAACCAATAATTCTCAATAATTGTAAACTTTTTTTAAAGAATAAAGAAAATGATGTTATTTTAATTTCTCCGATAGAAAAGGTATTTTACAAAATAGATACAAAAAATAAATATAAAAATTTTTTGATAGATGGCAAAATATTTGGAATTAATTTTAAATCAGATTGGAAAAGAAATTATACTTCGCCAAATTATGTGTCTCACCAGATTGAATTATTTGAACCTAATATTAAAATAGAAAATATGTTTAATTATATTAATAATGATGAATTCAAAATTAATTCAATAATAAAATATGCTCAAGAAAAGTTAGAATATGAAATTAAATTTAATAAAAGTAAAATTAGAATAAATTCTCCAAATAAAGAAAATATTAATTTTAAAATTGATAGTGATATTCAATTGAAACCATTTTATTTTAATGGAGAATTAACTATTCACGACAAAAAAATCGAAAATATAATTGATAATATCTTTCTCTATATGTTCTTATATGATGAAAATTATTTAGGAAATATAAATGGAAATTTAAAAGTTAAACTGTCTAACTTAAATAATAAACTAATTAATAAAGGTGAAATTGATTTTTATATTAATGAAAAAAAAATCAAATCAAAAAATTCAATGATTGATTTAGGAAAAATAGGTAATATTGAAACAAAGATAAGTTTTAATGAAAATCAAGGTGATATTATTTTTTCATCTAAAAATGTACTCTATGTAAAAAATTATATTGAATTTGCAAAAGTTTTTCAAATCGGATTTAGAAAATTAAAAAATTTAGAAAAGATATATTTTGATTTAGAAAGAAATGTGGGTGATACAAATTTTACAATTTCAAATATTAGGATAAATAATCCCGATGATAAAAAAAATGCTAAAAAAAAGTTTGCTATAAAAAATATTCAAAATCTAAGAGCCTCAATAAAAAAAGTTATTAATTAGTTTGGACTGATCATTTTCAATGGATTAATTAACTTATTGTAATCTTTTTCATTTATTAAACCTGATTTTATAGCCTCTGTTTTAAGTTTTGTATTATTTTTTAGAGCAGATTTTGCTATTTTGGCTGCATTATCATAACCAATTTTAGGTGCCAAAGCAGTCACCAGCATTAAAGAATTATCTAAGTGTTCTTTTATTTTTTTTTTGTTCGCTTTAATTCCTTTAACGCAATAAACACTAAAATTTTTTACACTATCAGCTAAAATATCTATTGATTGTAAAATATTATATGCAATTAAAGGCTTAAAAACATTTAATTCAAAGTGTCCGTGGCTACCTGCGATAGTTATACCTGTATGATTTCCAATAACTTTGGCACAAACCATTGTAACTGCTTCACATTGAGTTGGATTTACTTTTCCGGGCATTATTGATGATCCAGGCTCATTTTCAGGCAATATTAGTTCACCATAACCAGCTCTAGGGCCAGAACCTAAAAATCTTATATCATTTGAAATTTTCATTAAAGCAACAGCACAAGAATTTAGTGCTCCAGAAAAGTTTACTATTGCATCATGCGCTGCTAATTCTGAAAATTTATTAGGAGCAGGTTTAAAATTTAATTTACAAAAATTTTTAATTTCTTTTACAATTTTTTTGTCAAAATTTTTATTTGAATTTATTCCAGTCCCAACTGCAGTACCTCCTTGAGCTAAATAATATATATCATCCAGACAATATTTTATTCTATTAATACTTTTTTTAACTTGTTCATGGTAGCCAGAAAACTCTTGACCAAGAGAAAGAGGTGTTGCATCTTGTAGATGCGTTCTTCCTATTTTAACAATTTTCTTAAACTCTTTGCTTTTATTTTTTAATGAAATTTCTAATGTCTTTAAACTTGGCAAAAGTTTTTTAACAGTTTCAGTGGCAACTGATATATGCATTGCAGTAGGAAATACGTCATTTGTTGATTGTGATTTATTTACATGATCATTAGGATGAACTGGTTTTTTTGAGCCTTTTTTCCCTTTGAGAATTTCTATAGCTCTATTAGCAATTACTTCGTTGACATTCATATTGGTCTGAGTTCCAGAACCAGTTTGCCAAACTTTTAAAGGGAAATTTCTGTCTAATTTTCCTGAAATTACCTCATTTGATGCTCTGACAATTACATTTGCAATTTTAGAAGAAATTAATTTATCTTTTTTATGAACTATAGCTGCACTTCTTTTTATAATTGCAATAGATCTTATTATCGAAAATGGAACAAGTATCTTTCCTATATTAAAGAATTTATTTGATCTTTGAGTTGAAGCTCCCCAGTATTTGTCATTGGGCACGTTTATTCCTCCAATGCTGTCAAATTCTTTTCTTGTTTTCATTTAATTGATTAAATAACTAAATAATTTATATACTAGATTTTATAAATCTTACAGGAGTAAAATGACAAATTTT
>MDTD01102525.1_pt1 | contig 12935 bp, 23 predicted proteins | sample 811221 | NCBI WGS metagenome assembly MDTD01 (sample SAMN05326646, study PRJNA326480) | marine metagenome | isolation source: seawater | place: Pacific Ocean: South West | collected 2011 | reverse complement strand
ATAAGAATATGTCAGACAAAATTTTTAATGAACTTTACGATGCATATGAAAAAAAAGGTGCGGCTGTTAAAAAAAGAGAGGATGTGCACAAAATGGCGGAATCTAACAAGGCTTTTGCACATTTTAGGTGGTAAAAATTTATGGCTAGAACACATACTTTAGATAAATATCGAAATATTGGAATTATGGCACACATTGATGCTGGTAAGACCACCACTACTGAAAGAATTTTATATTATACAGGGAAAAGTCATAAGATTGGAGAAGTTCATGATGGCGCTGCAACAATGGATTGGATGGAACAAGAACAGGAGAGAGGTATAACAATTACTTCAGCTGCCACAACTTGTTTTTGGCAAGATCATAGAATAAATATTATTGATACTCCCGGTCACGTAGATTTTACTATAGAAGTTGAAAGATCTTTAAAAGTATTAGATGGGGCAGTAGCTGTATTCGATGGTGTTGCTGGTGTCGAACCACAATCAGAAACTGTTTGGAGACAAGCAGATAAATATAAAGTTCCAAGAATATGTTTTGTAAATAAATTAGACAGAACTGGAGCAGATTTTTTTAGATGTGTAGATATGATCAAAGATCGACTAGGTGCACAACCACTTGTTATTCAAGTTCCAATAGGAATAGAATCTTCTCTATCGGGAGTAGTTGATCTTGTTAAAATGAAAGCTCAAGTTTGGAAAAATGAAGCATTAGGTGCTGAATGGGAATATAAAGAAATTCCTGATGATCTTAAAGAAATTTCTCAAAAATATCGAACAGAATTAGTGGAAATGGCTGTAGAGCAAGATGAAAAGCTAATGGAAGCATATCTTAATGGAGATGAAATAAAAGAGGAAGATCTAATTAAATGTATTAGAAAAGGAACATTAGATTTTAATTTTGTTCCTGTTTTGACTGGCTCTGCTTTTAAAAATAAGGGTGTACAACCACTATTAGATGCAGTTGTAAATTATCTTCCAAGCCCATTAGACATTGGTTCAATTAAGGGAACTAAAATTGGATCAGAAGATTTGATGGAGATGAAGTTTGATGACAAAGCTCCGTTTTCAGCACTAGCTTTTAAAGTAGCAAATGATCCATTTGTTGGTTCTTTAACATTTATTAGAGTTTACTCAGGTACAATAAAATCTGGCACAGGAATTTATAATTCTTCGAAAGAAAAAGAGGAAAGAGTTGGAAGAATGCTTTTAATGCATGCCAATTCTAGAGAAGATATTAAAGAGGCTAATGCGGGTGACATAGTTGCTTTAGCTGGCTTAAAAAACACTATAACGGGTCATACTTTATGTGATGAAGAAAGTGCTGTTTTACTTGAACCAATGGAATTTCCTGATCCAGTAATCGAAATTGCTGTAGAGCCAAAAACTAAAGGTGACCAGGAAAAAATGGGTGAAGCACTAGCCAGACTTGCAAAAGAGGATCCGTCTTTTAGAGTTTCATCGGATGAAGAGTCAGGTCAAACTATCATTAAAGGAATGGGTGAGCTACATTTAGATATTATTGTCGATAGAATGAAAAGAGAATTTAAAGTTGAGGCAAATGTTGGAGCACCGCAAGTAGCTTATAGAGAAACAATAGAAAAATCAGCAGAGTTTGAATATATCCATAAAAAACAAAGTGGTGGAGCAGGTCAATTTGCCAAAGTTAAATTATTTGTGGAACCTCAAGAGCCTGGAAAAGGAAGAGATGTTGAAAGTGCTATTAAAGGTGGCGCTATTCCAAAAGAATTTATTCCTGGTGTTGAAAAAGGAATAGAAACTATTTCTGATAGCGGAATACTCGCTGGCTTCCCTTTGATTGATTACAAAGTAACTATAGTTGATGGTCTACACCATGATGTAGACTCGAGTGTTTTAGCTTTTGAGTTAGCAAGTAGAGCTTGTTTTAAAGAAGCTTGTACTCAAGGAGGTCTTAAATTACTAGAGCCAATCATGAGAGTTGAAGTAGTAACACCAGAAGATTATATGGGTGATGTTATTGGTGACTTAAATAGTAGAAGAGGACAAATAAGTACTCAAGAACAAAGAGGTAATGCTACAGTTATAACAGCGATGGTTCCTTTAGCAAATATGTTCGGTTATATAAATAATCTTAGGTCAATGTCTCAAGGTAGAGCACAATATTCAATGTTTTTTGATCATTATTCTAAAGTACCTCAGAATGTTCAAGATGAAGTAACTAAAAAGATTGCGGGTTAAGATGGAAAAACAAAATATTAGAATTAAATTAAGAGCATATGACAATAAGATTTTAGATGCATCCACAGAGGAAATAGTAAATACAGTTAAAAGGACTGGGGCAACAATTAAAGGACCAATTCCTTTACCAACTAGAATTGAAAGATACACAGTTTTAAGATCCCCTCACATTGACAAAAAAAGTAGGGAACAGTTTGAGTCAAGAACTCATAAGCGACTAATTGACATTATTGAACCAACACCTCAAACAGTCGAAGCTTTAATGAAATTGGATTTGGCATCAGGTGTTGATGTGGAGATAAAAATTTAGTTATGACTGAAGTAGCTTTAATTGGAAAAAAAATTGGTATGACTAGAGAATTTTATAAGTCAGGACAAATAGTGCCTGTAACAGTGATTAAAATGGAAAAAGCTAGAGTAATTCAAGTTATAGAAAAAGAAAAAAGAGGCTATCAAGCAGTACAATTGGGCTTTGGTAAAATTAAAAATTCAAAGTTAACAAAATCAATGAAAGGTTTTTTTACAAAAAAAAATACTGAGGCAAAGAAAAAACTAAAAGAATTCAGAGTTTCAAACCTTGAAAACTATAAAGAGGGTAATGAATTAGGTTTAGAAATTTTCAAAGATATAAAATTTGTAGATACAAGATCAAAAACAATTGGTAAAGGTTTTGCAGGTGCAATGAAAAGACATAATTTTGGTGGCTTAAGAGCAACTCATGGTGTTTCAATTTCTCACAGATCTCACGGATCAACAGGACAAAGACAAGATCCTGGTAAAGTTTTTAAAGGAAAAAAAATGGCTGGTCACATGGGAGACAAGCTAAGAACTATGCAAAATATTGAAGTTATTAAAACAGACCTAGAAAATGAATTATTATATTTAAAAGGGTCTATACCTGGTTCAAAAAATTCAGAAGTACTTATCAAAGGTTCAGTTAAGAATATAAAAAAAAGTACTGTTGCTGAAAAAATAGAAGCAGCTGAACAAGCAAAAAAAACACCTGAAAAAAAGAAAAAATAATGAAATTAGAAAAATTAGATTTAAGTGGAAAAAAAGACTCAATTGAAGTTTTAGATAAAATATTTTTAGCGAAAATAAATAATAATTTAGTTAGCAATGTTCTATATAAAACTAATGCTAATTACAAAGGCAGACATGCAAAAACAAAACAACAAAACGAAGTATCAGGACCAACATCAAAGATCTATGCTCAAAAGGGCACCGGAAATGCAAGACATGCTAGTAAAAAAGCTCCAATATTTGTAGGAGGTGGTATTGCGCATGGTCCAAAAGGTGAATTGTCTTATAAAAAAAGAAAATTAAATAAAAGTGAAAAAAAACAAAGTATTGCATCTTTAATAAGTGAAAAAACAAAAAGTAAAAATATTTTAATTTTTAAAGATTTTGTTTCAGAAATAAAAAAAACAAAAGAAATGAATGTAATTGTCAAAAAATTTGAAATGACAAATTCTCTTATAATTTTGGATAAAAAATCAAAACATAAGATTGAAAAATCAATTAGAAATATTCCACATTTAAAAGTTACTGACATAAATCATTTCAGTGCTTATGATTTAGTAAAATTTGAAAAAGTAGTATTTACAGAAAGCTCAATCAAAGAACTAGAAAAGAGATATTCATAAAATGACTAAGATACATTTATACGATAAAATATTATCACCTTTAGTTACAGAAAAAACCACAAATTTGTCGGAACAAAATAAGATAGTTTTTAAAGTTCCACGAAGCGCAAACAAAAAAAATCTAAAAAATAATATTGAAAAAATTTTTAAAGTAAACGTAACTAAAATAAACATTATTAACAGGCGAAATAGAACAAAACTTACTAGAGGCAGAAAAGTTAAGATATCTGGATTTAAAAAAGCAATTATTACACTGAAAAAGGGTCAAAGTATTGATTTAACTACTGGAATTTAATTATGGGATTAAAAACTTTTAAACCGTATACGAAATCAACAAGAGGCACTATTTTAGTTGATAGATCTGGACTATGGAAGGGAAAACCATTTAAGTCTTTAGTTTCTCCAAAAAATTCCATGAAAGGAAGAAATAATAACGGACATATAACCTCAACAAATAGAGCTGGTGGTCATAAAAAAATGTATAGACATGTTGATTTTCACAGAAGAAAATTTGATATACCGGCAATTGTTGAAAGAATTGAATATGATCCAAACAGATCATGTTACATCATGCTAGTGAAATTTGAGGATAATTCACATTCTTATTATTTAGCTCCTCAAAAAATTAAAATTGGAGATAAAATTGAAAATGGATCTAAAAAAGAAATCAAAATTGGAAACTGCATGCCATTACAAGATATACCAGTCGGAATAGATATTCATAATGTCGAAATTCAACCTGGTGCAGGTGGTAAAATAGCTAGATCGGCTGGTACTTCAGTCTCAATTACCGGTTTAGATGGTAACTATAGTTTAATTAAACTTGCATCTGGTGAAGTGAGAAAAATTGATTCAAGATCATTAGCATCAATTGGAGTTTTAAGTAATCCTGATCAAAAGAATATTAAGATTGGTAAAGCTGGTAGATCTCGTTGGTTGGGTCGAAGACCTCACACAAGAGGTGTTGTTAAAAACCCAGTAGATCACCCTCATGGAGGTGGTGAAGGTAAATCAGCTGGAGGTAGACATCCAGTTTCTCGAACAGGCCAGTCTGCTAAAGGTTTAAAAACAAGAGATAATAAAAGAACAGATAAATTCATTGTTAAGAGAAGGAACAAAAGAAAGGATACGAAATAATGGCTAGAGCGGTATGGAAAGGTCCTTTTGTAGAAGAAAGTTTGATGAAAAAAGTAGATAAATACAAAACAGATCCAAAAAAAATACCAATTAAAACTTGGTCAAGAAAGTCAACAATCATACCTGATTTTGTTGGTGTAAGTTTTTTAATCTATAATGGTAAAAAATTTATACCAATTACAGTATCTGAGGATATGGTTGGTCATAAATTAGGTGAATTTGCACCTACAAGATCATTTTTTGGTCATACGCCAGCTGACAAAAAAGCTAAACCAGCAGAAGCAGAAAGTGCTAAAAAATAATTATGAGTAAAAAAAAGAAAATTGAAAATAAAAAAGAAAAATTAGTTAGATCAATAAATAATAATATTAGATCGAGTGTTAGAAAGCTAAATCCAATTTTAAAAGGTATCGTTGGAAAAAAGGTTGATGTAGCGATGAGAGATTTACTGTTTTCTGAAAAAAGAATAACAAGAGATATAAGAAAAACTATAAATTCTGCTGTAGCTAATGCTGAAAATAACTTTCAATATGATATTGATAAATTAATAGTCAAAGAAGCATATTGTGGAAAAAAAATTACAATGAAAAGATTTAGACCTAGAGCTAAAGGTAGAGCTGCACCTATTTTAAAACCGTATTCAAGTGTAACTATAATATTAACCGAAAAACAAAAAGTGGAGAGCCATGGGACAAAAAGTTAATCCAATAGGTTTTAGATTGGGTGTGAATAGAGGTTGGGACTCTGTTTGGTACGCAAAGAAAAAAGAATTTGGAAATTATTTAATTGAAGATTTTAAAATAAGAAAATACATAAAAAAAAATGTAATTAATTCTGGTGTATCAAAAGTGATGATAGAAAGGACTGCAAATAAGTGCTACGTAACGATTTATACTTCAAGACCTGGGTTTGTGATTGGTAAAAAAGGTAGTGACATAGATAAAATTAAAAACAATTTATCAAAATTTACAACCAATGAAGTGACCTTAAACATTAAAGAGGTAAAAAAACCCGAGACTAACGCTTATTTAGTTGCTGAAAATATTGCCCAACAATTAGTAAAAAGAATTTCTTATAGAAGAGCCATGAAAAGAGCAATGCAATCTTGTTTGAGATTAGGTGCTAAAGGTATCAAAGTTTCAATAAGTGGTAGACTTGGTGGAAATGAAATTGCAAGAACGGAGTGGTTAAGAGATGGAAGTATACCTTCTCATACTTTAAGAGCAGATATTGATTATGCAGAAGCTGAAGCTTTAACAACATATGGTATTATTGGTATTAAAGTATGGATTTATAAAGGCGAAGTTTTTGCAAAAGAGTTTAGCCAGGAAACAAACAAATTTATTGAGAAGGAAAGTAAATAGATAATGTTACAGCCAGTCAGAACAAAATGGAGAAAAGCACATAAAGGAAGAATACACGGTACTGCTTCAAGAGCTAATTTTATAAATTATGGTGCGTATGCTTTAAAAGCTTTATCTCCTGACAGAGTTACAGGAAAACAAATTGAAGCTGCAAGGGTTGCATTAACAAGACATATGAAAAGACAAGGTAGAGTATGGACAAGAATTTTTCCAAACATACCAGTTTCAAAAAAACCAATAGAAGTTCGTATGGGTAAAGGTAAAGGATCACCAGAATATTACGCATGTAGGGTAAAACCAGGTAGAATTTTGTTTGAAGTGGATGGTGTTTCAGAGCAAATCGCTAAAGAAGCATTATATAAAGCATCTGCTAAATTACCTATAAAAACAAAAACAATTAAAAGGTTTGCTTAAAATGAAAAAACAAGAGATAAAAAAATTATCAAAAGATGAAATTATTAAAAATATAGATAAATTTAAGAAAGATTTATTTAATTTTAGATTTCAAAAAACAAATTCACAAATAACTAATCCAGCACAAATTAATCAAACAAAAAAAACTATAGCTAGACTTAAAACTTTATTAAAAGGAAAAATAAATGCCTAAGAAAATTTTAACTGGTATCGTTGTTAGTGATAAACCAAATAAAACAATAACTGTGATGGTAGAAAGAAAATACTCTCATCCACTATTGAAAAAAGTGATTAAAGTAAAGAAGAAGTATAATGTTCATGATGAAAACAATAAATTTAAAACTGGAGATAAAGTTTCAATTATTGAAAGTAAACCATTTTCAAAAAATAAAAAATTTCAAGTTATGGAGAATAATAGATAATGATACAAGTTCAAACCGAGTTACAGGTAGCTGATAATACTGGAGCTAAAAGAATAGAATGCATTAAAGTTTTGGGTGGATCTAAAAGAAGATATGCTAGTATTGGAGATACAATTGTAATAGCTGTTAAGGAAGCTATTCCTAAAGGTAAAGTCAAAAAAGGTTCAGTACATAAAGCTGTAGTAGTAAGGGTAAAAAAAGGGATACATAGAGATGATGGTTCAAAAGTTAGATTTGATAATAATGCTGCTGTTTTGGTTGATGATAAAGGTGAACCTGTAGGAACTAGAATTTTTGGCCCTGTTACAAGAGAATTAAGAAACAGGGGTCAAATGAAAATTATTTCTTTAGCACCGGAGGTACTTTAATGATCAAAAAAGGTCTAAAAGTTATTGTTTTAAATGGAAAAGATAAAAAAAAAGAAGGTGAAGTTATAGAAATTGATAGAGCTAATAATAGAGCAAAAGTCAAAGATATAAATATGGTTAAAAAACATGTCAAAACAACTAAGGAAAAAAAGGGTGGAATAGTTTCAAAGGAAAATTTTATCCATATTTCTAATTTAAAATTAATAAATGAAAAAACTAAATCAAAAAAAGTTGAGGCTAAAAAATAATGACACCAAGATTAAAAGAATTATTTTATAAAGAAATACAACCATCACTAAAATCTCAATTTGGATTTAAAAATTTATATATGGGTCCCAAAATAGAGAAAATTATTTTAAATATGGGATTGGGATTAGATGGAAACGACTCAAAAATCATAAAATCCTGCGAGGAAGATCTAGCTAAGATAACTGGACAAAAACCGGTTGTCACTAAATTTAAAAAGTCAGTTGCAAATTTTAAGACTCGAAAGGGTTCAAACGCAGGTTTAAAAGTAACATTAAGAAAAGATAGAATGTATGAATTTTTAGACAGATTGGTAAACATCGCATTACCAAGAATTAAAGATTTTAGAGGACTATCATCAAATAGCTTTGATAAATTTGGAAATTATACTTTTGGAATTAAAGAACATATAATTTTTCCAGAAGTAAGCTTTGATAGAGCAGATAAAGTAAGAGGACTGGATATAATAATTGTAATTTCTTCAAAAAATAAAAATCATAGCTTTGCTTTATTGGAAAAATTAAATTTTCCATTTATCAAAAAAGGAGACAATTAAAATGGCTAAATTAAGTTCAATTAATAAAAATAAAAAAAGAATAAAACTTTCAGATAAATTATATCAAAAAAGATCAAAGTTAAAAAAAATAATTATGGATAAAAAGATACCATTAGAAGAGAGATTTAAAGCGCAACAAAAACTCTCAAAATTGCCTAGGAATTCTTCAAAAACTAGAGTTATGAACAGATGTGAAATTACTGGAAGACCTCATGGGGTTTATAGAAAATTAAAAATATCTAGAATTGCACTAAGACAACTTGGCTTGCAAGGAAAGATACCAGGTTTAGTAAAATCGAGTTGGTAGAAAGGAATATATGAGTTTAAGTGATCCTATAGGAGATATGATAGCTAGAATTAAAAATGCACAGGATAGAAGTCATAAAAAAGTAGAACTTCCATCCTCAAATTTTAAAATAAAAATTGTAGATATTTTAAAAAATGAAGGTTTCATAAAAGATTATAAAACTAATAAAGAGGACAAAAAATCGATCTTATCATTAGAACTTAAATACCATTCAGGAAATCCGGTAATCAATACTTTTGAAAGAGTTTCTAAACCTGGAAGAAGAATATTTTCGAGTGCAGATAGTCTGCCAAAAATTAATAATGGACTAGGTATAGCTATAGTGTCAACACCCAAAGGAGTAATGACTGATATAGATGCAAGAAAACAACGTGTAGGTGGAGAAATAATTTGTAAGGTATTCTAGATGTCAAAAATTGGTAAAATAAATATCTCGATTCCAGAAAAAGTAAAAGTTGCTTTAGCAGGAAACATTTTGAATATTGAGGGTCCTTCGGGGAAAAAATCGATCAATATTGATTTAGATATATTTAATCTTGATATTAAAGATGGGAAGGAAATATCCATCAAACCAAAGAAAATTAATGATGATATAAAAAGATTATGGGGGATGAATAGGAGTTTAATAAATAATGCTGTAATTGGGTCTAGTGCAGGTTATGAAAAAATTCTTGAATTAGTAGGTGTAGGATATAGAGCAGCTATGAAGGGAAATCAGTTAAATTTACAACTTGGTTTCAGTCATGATATAAATTTTGATATTCCTGAGGGTATAAAGATAATAGTCGAGAAACAAACAACATTGAAAATTAGTGGTTCTGACAAACAACAAGTAGGAGCTATTGCTTCAAAATTAAAAACATTAAGAAAGATTGAACCTTACAAAGGAAAAGGAATTAGAGAAAAAGGTCAATATGTTCTTAAGAAAGAGGGAAAGAAGAAATAATGAAACTTAATACAAGTAAAAGAAAAAAATTTAGAGTAAGTAATAAAGTTAAAAAAGTTGCCTCAAACGATAGATATAGACTTAGTTTATTACGCTCTTCAAAAAATATTTTTGCTCAAATAATAGATGATAGAAAACAAACAACTTTAGTTTCAGCTTCTTCTATTGAGAAAGATATTAAAAAAGACAATAAAGTTAATAAATCTGAATTGTCAAAAATAGTTGCTGAAAGACTGGCTAAAAAGGCACAAGACAAGAAAATAACAAAAATATTTTTTGATAGAGGTATTTATAAATATCACGGAAGAATAAAAATTTTTGCAGAAACATTACGTAAAAATGGAATGGAATTTTAAATGGAAAATTTTAAAGATAAAAAAAATGATGATATTTTAGAAAAGTTAGTTCATATAAATCGTATAACGAAAGTAGTTAAAGGTGGAAGAAGATTTGGATTCTCAGCTTTAGTTGTAGTCGGTAATCAATCTGGAAAAATAGGAATAGCACATGCTAAGGCGAAACAAGTTCCAGATGCAATTAAAAAAGCAAACGAAATGGCAAGAAGAAAATTGATTCATATTCCACTTAGAGAGGGGCGAACTATTCACCACGATGTTAAAGCTAAAGATGGATCAGGTAGAATAGTATTGAGAGCTGCTTCAAAAGGTACAGGAATTATAGCTGGTGGCCCAGTAAGAGCTGTCTGTGAAGTATTAGGTGTTAAAGATATAGTCGCTAAATCAATGGGTACATCTAATGCTCATAACGTTATAAGAGCCACAATGAAAGCTTTATTAAAACAAACTTCTCCAAAACAAATTTCAACTATACGAAATAAAAAAATTTCAGAAATAATTGGTAAAAGAGGATAATGATTAAATTAAATAACAGATCAAAAATGAATAAGTCTAAAATCAGAGTTGGTAGAGGTATAGGTTCTGGAAAAGGAAAAACTTCTGGCAGAGGTGTAAAAGGACAAAAATCAAGATCTGGAGTAGCTATAAAAAGTTTTGAAGGTGGACAAATGCCTCTTTACAGAAGACTTCCGAAAAGAGGTTTTAATCCTATAGAAAAGAAAAATATTGCAATCCTTAATTTGAATAAAATTCAATCTTATATTGATAAGAAAAATATTAATACAGAAAATGTTTTAAATTCTGACTTACTAAAAAAATTAAAATTAATTAATAAAAATTCCACAAAATTAAAAATTTTAGGTACTGGAGAAATAAAAAGTAAAATTAATATTGAAGCTAATTTAGCTTCAAAATCAGCTGTAGAAAAGCTTGAAAAAATCGGTGGATCTATACAGCTTAAAAAATAATAGTTACGAATAAATACAATGAGTGGATCATCTTCTAGTAACGATTTAAGAAATAGAATAATTTTTACGATTGCAATACTTGCTGTTTACAGATTTGGCACATTTGTACCACTACCTGGAATTGATCCTGAACAACTTAAAATAATGATGGAAGGGAACCAAAAAGGTTTGTTAGGAATGTTTAATGTTTTCGCAGGAGGTGCTGTAAGTAGAATGGCAATTTTTGCACTAGGAATAATGCCATATATTTCATCTTCAATTATAGTTCAGCTTTTAACAGGAGTTTCTGATTATTTTAAAAATCTAAAAAGTCAGGGTGAAATAGGTCGATCTAAAATAACACAAATAACAAGATATGGAACTGTTTTACTTGCAACTGTCCAAGGATATGGTTTAGCTGTTGGTTTAGAGTCTTCGGCTGAATTAGTAATTAATCCAGGTGCTTTTTTTAAAATTTCAACTGTAACCACAATAGTTGCAGGAACAATCTTTTTAATGTGGCTTGGAGAACAAATAACTCAAAGGGGTATAGGAAATGGAATTTCATTAATTATTTTTGCAGGTATAGTCGCTGAAATACCAAGAGCTTTAGTAACAACCTTTGAACTTGGGCGTACTGGCGCAGTCTCTACAATATTACTTTTAGCAATTTTTATCTTATTAATTTTAACAATATTATTTATTGTTTTTATGGAGAGAGCGCTCAGAAAAATTTTAATTAATTATCCAAAAAGACAAATGGGTAATAAAATGTATGGTGGAGAATCATCTCATTTACCTTTAAAGATTAATCAAGCAGGAGTAATTCCAGCAATTTTTGCTTCAGCATTATTATTGTTACCTGTAACTTTTTCTAATTTTAATTTTTCAGATAATGAGACTTTTTTGAATATTAGTTCCTTTTTTACACAAGGACAGCCTCTATATATGTTACTTTATGCATCAGGTATTATTTTTTTTACATTCTTTTATACTTCTATAACTTTTAATCCTAATGAAACAGCGGATAATTTAAGAAAATATGGTGGTTTTATTCCAGGAATAAGACCGGGTGAAAGTACAGCTATATATATTGAAAATATTTTAACTAAACTTACTACTATCGGAGCTTTATATTTAACATTGGTTTGTTTAATGCCAGAATTTTTAATTGCCAATTATCCAATACCGTTTTATTTAGGTGGAACTTCAATACTTATTGTTGTTGTTGTTGCTATAGATACAGTTACTCAAATACAAACTCGGCTAATGAGCTCTCAATATGAACAATTAATCAAAAAAACTAAATTTGGTAGATAAGAGTGAATATAATTCTATTTGGTCCACCTGGTGCTGGAAAAGGTACGCAAGCTAAGTATTTAATTAAGAAAATCAATGGGTTTCAAATTTCCACCGGTGACATGTTAAGAAATGAAATTAAAAATAATTCTGAGATTGGAAAAAAAATTTTTCATGATATGAACGAGGGTAAATTTATAAGTGATGATATAGTAAATAAACTTATAAAAGATGTTATTTTTGATCCAAAGAAAAAAAACAAATTGATATTTGATGGCTATCCAAGATCACTATCTCAAGCTAAAAACTTAGATTTTCTTCTAGAAAATTCTCATCAAAAAGTAGATTTAATTTTTTTTCTCAATGTAAAAAAAGATATTATAGTAAAAAGAATAGAGAAAAGAAAAAATTTAGAAAATCGATCAGATGATGATTTAGATACTATTCTTAAAAGATACGATTTTTACATGGAAACAACAAAACCAGTTTTGAAATACTATTCTAAAAAATCAAACTTTCATGAAATAGATGGGTCTTTAGAAATTGATCAAATAACCAGTAAAATCAACACTTTTCTTGAGGTTTAAGACGTTGACTTTAAAAGATCTTCTTATATAAAAGGCTACATTTATCACAAATTTATGGCTCGTATTGCAGGTATTAACATTCCACAAAATAAGTTAGTCCATGTAGGGTTGACCTATATTT
>MDTD01048785.1_pt1 | contig 12935 bp, 10 predicted proteins | sample 811221 | NCBI WGS metagenome assembly MDTD01 (sample SAMN05326646, study PRJNA326480) | marine metagenome | isolation source: seawater | place: Pacific Ocean: South West | collected 2011 | reverse complement strand
TGCCCAGAATCGTCTGAAACCAGGCTTTTCGTATATGCTGCGCAACTTTATCTGGAGTATTCATGTAGATCTCCGTCAGGTTGGATTTATTAGGAATTCAACATGCAGCCAATTTGTAGACGTTCTCATAGACCTGGTCTTGGACCTGGTGTTGACGTCGTGTATCAAGGATTTAAAACTGGTTTCTTGGTTACTCTAAGAATCAAAAATTTGGAAAAAGTACATAGATAAACTATTGACAGTCAGAGGTTTATTTCAATGAAATTGGCCTTTCGCCAGTACTTTACAGATAGCGATTTTGGAAATGACATCTTGTTGTCAGGCATGACCAAGGTAAATCAGTATTTGTTTTGAACCTTTCGCTAGGTACTTATAGTCAAGGGTTCGGCACATGGTGCGGCAGCGTCACCGGAATTTCTCTGAAACTATTTGTGTATCTATTTATTCTGTTTTCAAGATATAGATAAGCTTTTTTGATATCATTCAAAATCCTATTCTCAAAGGGGTTTGACATGGATTTCGACGTAATTATTGTCGGCGGTGGTCATGCCGGGGCTGAAGCCGCCAGTGCGGCATCCAAGCTCGGCATGAATACTATTCTCCTGGCTGTCAACCTCGACACTGTCGGTGCTATGCCCTGCAACCCTGCTGTGGGTGGACCGGGCAAATCTCATCTGGCAAGGGAAGTGGATGCCCTGGGTGGAGTAATCGGTATAGCCGCCGACGCCACTTACATTCAACTTAGAACTTTGAACTTGAGCCGGGGACCTGCTGTTCACGCGCTCAGGGCTCAATCGGACAAAAGAGAGTACAGTCAGTGGATGAAGGCTTATTTGGAGTCTTTGCCAAACTTGACTCTGCGCCAGGGAATGGTGCAAAAATTCCTGGTGAAAGATAATTGTATTGAAGGTGTGGAGCTTGCCTTCGGCGAACAGATAAAAGCGCGAGCTGTTGTTCTATGTGCCGGTACTTTTCTGGAAGGAACAATCTGGATCGGCAAGGAGACCCAGCCTGCTGGAAGGGCAGGGGAGTTTCCTGCTGTGGGGTTGAGCGCCAATCTAAAGTCCATGGGATTCGATATGGGACGGTTGAAGACCGGTACACCCCCAAGAATCGATGGCAGGACCATTGACTACACTGATTTGCCGGTGGTGCCCGGCGACGACCAGCTCAAGTTTTTCTCTTTTCTCGATAATAGACCGGTGCGTGAACAAGTTCCGTGTTATCAAACCAGAACCACCGAAGCGACCCATCAGATTATCAGGGACAATCTCCATGAATCACCGATGTACTCGGGAATGATTCACGGTATCGGACCACGTTACTGTCCTTCCATCGAAGATAAGATCGTTCGTTTTGCCGACAAAGATAGTCATTCATTTTTTATAGAACCGGAAGGCAGGGATACCTATGAGATCTATCTCCAGGGATGTTCCACCAGTTTGCCTGTAAAAGTGCAGCATGAAATTGTTGCCAGCCTTCCTGGCTTCAGCAAGGCGCAGATGGTCCGTCCTGCCTACGCTGTGGAGTATGATTACCTGCCGGCGATTCAGTTCTATCACAGTTTGATGGCTAAGGATCTGGAGGGCTTCTTTGCTGCCGGTCAGATTCTTGGAACCAGCGGCTACGAAGAGGCTGCCGCCCAGGGCATCATAGCTGGTATCAATGCCGCTCGTTTTGTTAGCGGTGAAGAGCCACTGGTTCTGCCGCGCTCTTCCAGTTATATAGGCACTTTGATCGATGATCTGGTCACCAAAGAGATCGGCGAGCCTTATAGAATGATGACTTCGCGTTCCGAGTATCGTCTGCTTTTGCGTCAGGATAATGCTGACCTGAGACTCACTCCAATCGGCAGAGAAATTGGTCTTGTGGATGAATATCGCTATAACTTGTTTGAGAAGAAACAAGAAGATATTAAAACTGAAAAAGAAAGACTTTCCAGCACCCGAATTCATCCGGACGAAAGTTGGACTAAAGGACTTGCCCCATATGGAGAAGAGTTGAAGCTATCTTTGACTCTGGAAGAGCTTCTTCGCAGACCGAAGGTGCCATACAGTCTGATTCAGGAGCTGGCTGGTCCGGAGTCTGAAGAGGACTTTCCTTTCACCCTGGAGATAGAGACCGACATCAAATATGCCGGTTATATCGAAAGGCAAAAGGCTCAGATAGAGCAAGCTGAAAAATACGATCAGGTCAAACTTCCGGAAGATGTTGATTACCAGTCTATTGAGCATCTTTCCATGGAGACTCGGGAGAAACTGAATCGAATTCGTCCCTCCAATTTAGGTCAGGCAGCCCGAATAGGTGGGGTTAGACCCGCTGACGTATCGGTTTTGATGGTCTGGTTGGAAACTCGTAGAAAACGATCTCAAAAGGTTTTGACTGCTGCCGATGCTTAAATTCAATACCCTTACTTGCCGCGCAGGTTATTTTTTTGCAGGGGCGATAGTGCTGACTATTACTGGTCCCGTCCAGGGGAGTGATACTGATGGTGGTGTGTCGAATTCGAAACCTTTACTCCTGGCCGAGTATCGCAACAACTACTTGAATAAACCCTCCGGCAATGCTTCGGGGGGCAATAGTTCGGCGCCTCTTTTGAATATGGAAGTTTCCCACAGTGACTATCTGCCATCCCTGCCTAAATCACTTCACCAAGGCAATTATTTTCAGGGTTGGTCCAATTCCGGAATCTCCCGGCGCATAAAGCAAAATGGAAATCAGAGTTTTGAAATCCCTAAATGGCTGGCTGGAAAATGGAAACGAAACCAATCAACGGAGACCAAAAGAGTTAAGCTGCCTGAAGGTAAAAGCTTGAAGACCACCGGTACCACAATGGCAAGAAGCGAAGATGTTTTTGGAACCTATGAGGACTCAGAAGGAAAAATCTGGCAGGTTTTTGATCCTCGACAGGCCACGGGGGTGGTGGACCGGGGTGAGTTTATCGACCATCATCGGGTTATGAACTACAAAATCGAAATACTCGATCCCAACACAGTGGTGGTGGAAGTGACCGCATCCCATCTGGTGGTTAATAAAGAGAAGAAACAGATAGCTAAGTCATTCCAGGATGAAGAGTTCAATACCTATACCTATCTCGGAAACGGCAAAGCTAAAACCGAAAGCTCCGTAAAAGTATTTGATCAGCTTGGCAAGCCGGAAGTGCTTACTCACTCGGTTTCATACGTTGATAGGACAGAGTCTCTGGAGTAATGGAGTCGGCTAGAGGCATCCTTCTGTTAAGTTCTTTGCCCGTCCAATAAGACATAACATAAGAATTTAGTCTTATATTGCTTTGATCGGTTTACAATGACCTCCGATGAGGGCAAGAAGTAAGAGGCTACCCGGCTTAAGATCAATCATGAGCATTCGCTGGACAAGAGTCAGAATCCGCCTAAGATCTACGTTTTGCCGTGCATGATTCGGGGAACGTTGCCTTAAGCGTGTAAGTTGAATCAGGTATCTAAAAGAGGAAAGACCATCCAAAGTGTCTCCAAGTTTTTTCAAGCCTAAACAGACAATAAATCGTTCCACTAACGATAATTTGATTGGAGGGCTTTTAGTAAAAGCGCAAATTATCAGCCAGAAGCAACTGGATGAGTGTGTCAGGCTTGCCGGTAGCAAGCGTTTGCACCTGGGGCAGATGTTGATCATGTCCGGCTACATAACCCCCAGGGATTTACAGTCGGCGGTGGATGCCCAGTCTAGTTTGCGAGACAAATCCATCGATGAAACCTTCGCCATTAAGTGTCTAAAAATAGCCTGTAAGTCCGAGAGAAGCTTCTCCGGAGTGGTGGACGAGCAGTCGGCAATTCAGGAAGAGAGCGACGCAAACCAGGATTGGACTCTTGGGCATCTACTCTTCGAAGCCGAAGCGGTAACCAAGGATCAACTGGATGCTGCTGTGCAAAGAAGCTACGCCACGGGAATTCCCATGGGTAGAATCCTGGTTCTGAACAGTGCCTGTGATGAATTTTTGCTTTCCAAAGCCCTGGATTTGTTGGTCAAATTGAGGGATGGTGCGGCTGAGCGGGATGATGCCATTGAAGCGCTCAGGACCGTTCTGGGGCTGGCTTCTGAAACACCAGCCACCAAGAGTCTCCTGCTTCCCCCCACCGGTAAGAAGATTCGGCTGGGCGAGTTGCTATTGCGTGCCGGTGTGATGGGCGAAGGTGATGTCCTCAACGCTGTGGAGTTAGGGCTTACCTACAAAGTGCCGATCGGTCAGATCATGATTGAGCAAGGTTATGTCGCCCCGGAAATTGTTAATTCCGCCCTGGAACTACAAAATTATGTGGAGAGTGGGCAGATTAATGCCGACAAAGCGGTGGAATGCTTGCGTACCCTTGTTACCGAGGGTGGATCCGTTGCCGGATTGTTAGGCAGTTTTGAAGAGTCCGCCTCGGAAAGTGGTGCCGTTTTTGACAAAGTATCTTTCGAAAAACTTTTGACCCTTTCAAGAATAATCAGTCAGGAGCAGATTGATGAAGCTTTCAACATATGCAGACAGACGCCTGAAGCCCTGGCTAAAATATTGCGATTAACCGGATTCATTGATGGTCCGGTGCATGACGCTGTTCTGCGTTGCCATCAATTGATGGATGCCGGCACCCTCAGCCGTGATGATGCCCTGGTGGCCCTCGACTATTGTTTGAACAAGCATGCCGGAAACAGTTTCGATGAAGCGCTTGCCCAGCTGGGTTGGACCGGTGAAGGTCCTGTTTCCACTGCCTCGGATACCATGGCGGAAGAATCGACTCTGTCTCAGGAAGTGGAAAGTAGTTCGGAGCAGCCTGCGGTTCAGGAAGAAAGCGCTGAACCGGGTGGGTTCAACCTGTTGGCACATTTCGGATTAACCGGGGATGGTGGCGAAGAACAATCGCCCCAGGAGCCGGAACCAGAAACAGCAGAGGATGAGGGCGGTTGGGCTACCGAGGAAGTAGCCTCCGAAGACTCTGGTTCTGAGACTTCAGCGGCCACACTAACAGAAAGACTTATGCAAGCCGCCGACGCCACCCCGGCAGAGCCTGTGCCTGCGGAGCCGGAGCCATCTGATTCCAATACCAGATTGGCGGGTATCTTGGACCGTCTTGCCGATGAGGATGAGGCGCCTGCTGCAGACGATTCCTTTGCTTTGCCTGTGGAAGAAGAGGTGCCCAGCAACGGTCAGAGTGATGATTCCGCCGGGGTTGACCTTGCCGCCATGCTTGACCGTGAATCAAGTCGTGACACTACCGATAGTGCTCCGCCGCCACCGCCGCCTCCGCCCAGGTCGCGTCCCGCCGCGCCGGATAGAGAAAAACTTAAAGAGTTGGAGAGAACCATGCCTCCTTCTGGTCTCAATCTTGACCAGATTGCCCTGACCAAACCGGAAGATGTCGGTGAGGATGAGGATTTAGAGAAGCACGAAGCTGTCGGCGCGGCAATGTACAGATTGGCTGAGAGTTACTTTGAACAGGCCGACTATGATGAAGCGCAAAAAGTATACGAAAAGATCCTGGCCATCAAACAAAAGCAGCTTGGGGCTCAGGATCCGGGGCTCGTGGATGATTTGAACAAGTTGGCCGAAGTTCTCTGGGTGCAGGGCAACTATCGAGCGGCCGAGCCTTTCGTGAGAAGATCCGTGTCTATTTTGGAGAGTGCTCAGCCGATGGACATGCTCAAGTTGTCCGAATCGGTGAGAACCCTGGCCGGGCTTTATTTCAAACAAGGCAAATATGAGCCCTGTCTGCCTCTACTTGAACATGCTTTGATGATGAAGCGTATGGAGTTGGGCGAAGAGCACAAAGATGTGGGCAGCATTCTCAGGGAATATGCCAAGTTGTTGAAAAAGCTGGGACGCAAGGATGAAGCCGAACAGCACTATCAACAATCAAAAGCAATTCTTGCCAAATACAAAAAATAGTTCTAGAGAGATTTTGCCACCGCCCGCAGTCCTACGGGAGGCTGCGGTTGATTGACTTCGGGAGGCAGCTGGGCTGTCTTTTCGATTTCGTTCTGGGCGCTGGCCTGGCTGGAGCGGGCTTGTTTTAGAATGGTGTCGGCAGTAGTGTCACTGCCTGGGGTCTGGGCTAGATTCTCTCCGCCCTGTCCATCTGTTTTAGGGCTGCTCGATCCTGATTTTGTATGGGGTTGAGAATGATTTTGGCCATGGCTCGGGTGGGACGCAGCCGGTTTGCTATGGGCTAGCTTATGACCGTGGCTTGTCGCTGGACTGTGGTGATGGGCTAGATGAGTAGAGCCCGCTGCCTGTCCGTCAGGAACGGCAAGATGTTGTCCCGGATGGATCAAACCAGGGTCAGAGCCTATCACCTGACTGTTGTCTGAGTAGATTGAGGGCCACTGGCTACCTGAGCCCATGTGTTCTCTGGCGATGTTCCAGAGATTGTCACCGGATTTCACCAGGTAATCATGGCTTCCGGCAATGGTATCCGCGGCCGGTAACTGCAGTTCTGAGCCCGAGAATATCAAATTGGGATTGCCGCCTATTACCTCGGTGTTGAGATTATATATCTCTTGCCAGCGGGAGCCTGAACCGAGATGCTCCCTGGCTATATCCCAGAGATTGTCTCCTTTTTGGATGGTGTAGCTGGCTCCTTCTGAGCCGGGTGTTGCTTCAATATTTTCCGGGGCGCTCTGGTCCGCTAGAAGATCACCCCGGTTATTTGCCTCCGGAGTGATTGAGCTTCCATCTCCTCCGGGCTTCTGACTCTGAAACAGCTCTTGTTGCATTTGGCTTGTTCCAGTGCCGGTGGAGGAGGTGGTCACCGATTGTGGGTCGACCGAAATATTGGCCTGGGAATAGCCGCCCACGGTGGGACCGAACGAGTTTCCTTGATCCATGGCCAGGAATTCACCTCCCTGGCTTATATTGACCTGGGAGCTATCGGGAAGGGCTGTTTCAAACAAAGGTTTTCCTGGTGAGACTTGACCGTTGACCAGGAAATTAGAGGCGTCCGGAGCCGGGCTGCTCAATCCGCTGAAGGAAACATCTGCCGGAGCGGCGGCGGTTTTTGTCAGGGAGTCGAACATTCCTGATTGCATGCCGGTATTTGAAAAGAAGTCAAAGAAGCCACCACTGTTCGGCATCATTGTCAGACTGAGCGGTATATGGTCCGTTATTGCAGTCACAAGGGATCCGAATGCCTGCTGGGCTGTCTGGGCCCAGAGAGTCGGATCAAGAAGGTTCAGGAAGCCGCCATCGGCCGGGAATAGAAAGGACATGATCGCCTCGAAGAAAGAGGCCACGGTTCCAGTCAATCCAGGCATCTTCAAGATCATCTGAATCATGGGGGAGATAGGCTCGGTGCCCGGGGGCATACCGGCCAGGGCGCCCTGTTCCAGTCCCGGCATCAGGGCATTGCCTTCCAGGCCTGTGGGTTGCAGTCCATTGATTAGCCCGGATTCAGCGCCTCCGCCAGGAAGGATGCTCTGGTTTATGCTCAGATCCATAGAGCCACCCTGCATATTGGCGGGTAAACCCGAATCGAGACCCAGGTCGGGTAGATGACTGGTCGTCATTTCCTGGCCGCCACCATTGAAGTAGCTATGGGCTGCTTTTATGTCACCGGGTTGTGTGAACTGGTCTTTTATACCAGCTTCCACCGACTGCGAATTAAATTCGAGTTCTCCCAGCGGCTCAACCGGGGGGATTTCTGGACTTGACACTTTTTACTAAATCAGAGAGGTGAATTCCCCCTTTTATATGCTTTTTAGTTATAGATGTCAAGCGGAATTAAGCAGGGATTGCGTTTGCATCATTGCAGCGCAATCGATACAAGGTTTTCTTCCCTCAGGAGGAAGTTTCGATATTCCTGTCTTCCAGGGAATTGAGAAATTCCTGAGCTTTATCCAGGGCTTCGTTTTCGTTAAATTGAATCGCCACTTGAATAATTCTTTTGGCTTGGATTTCCGCCCTTTTTACTTTGCCGAGATTGGCCAGGGCGCAGGCTCTTCTCAATCCGGCGGATAAGCCGAGGCTGGCATTGTTTGAGCTTTCAGCAAAAACAATGCAGGTGCGAGCTGCCTGCTCGAGATACTTCCACCAACCGTTAATCTCCGAATAGTAAAGTAAGTGCAGCCAACATCTGGTGATTTTTTCAGTTTCGTCCTTCTCTTTCGCGAGCTTCATGGCTTCCACGAAAGCATTCTCCATCTTCTCTTTCTCTTTCAGCTCAGCAGCAGCATTTCCGTAACTGAAATAGTAGTCAAATTGGGTTTCGGGATTGAATTGAGGGAGACAGGATTTCAAAAACATTGACTCCAGAACATTTAGGGCTCGGTCATAGGCTTCCATGTCCATCAAGGTCCAGGCTTTATACAGGCTAACTTCAGCCAGGAATACGTCAACATCAAAACCGGGCAACTCTCGAAAGTCCTGGGAAGAGAGTTGATCCCATATTTTTAGAGCGAGATCCGGCTTGCCTTGATTGAGCAGGTCGGTGGCCAGGCTGAATTTGTTTTTTAACTCTTGTGCTTGCATGGCACATTTATATCATCGATTTGTCCTGTTTGCCCGGGATGTATATAGGCAGGTGAAGGCTTGCGCTAGCTAAACTTTCCCTAAGTAGGCCCAGGTCTTGCGCGATTACTTGCTGTTACAAGTCTCGAAGAAGGTTAATCTCAGAGGCTTGGGAGCATTTCTCTTTTTGTTGGATGTCATGGGGTTTTAAGGGATTTCAGTCTTCTTGAATGAGCCCCTCTTTAATTAGGCACCCCTAACTTCTTAAGCTTTAACGTCCCCTTTTGAATTCAATTCGAGAAAATCTTCGATAGCTTAGAACTTTAGCCCTCCAACTTACATAGAATCCTGGTGTCGCGAGACACATGGATTGAGCAGGGCTGGGGACATATCTGCGTCTTCTCATCGAGCAAGAAAAGGATCTCTCGTGAGGACTAAGAGCATCGGACTCAGGGAAAGAACCTGGGCAAACAAGCGCTTGCAGAATTTACTCGGAACTTTCGTGGAGGATGCTAGCGGTATCTTCCTGGCCACGGATATCTCCGACGAACATCATCCGGAGGTCACCGAAGCATTGGATGGTTTACCCGTGCAGTTGCTTGGATTGGCCCGGGATTTCGAGTTGACTCTTAATGTCTCGCGCCTTGGCTGCACCTCGAATCAAAACGTTTGCACAATCTATGCGAACTGGGGTGCGGCAAGCAAAGAGGCAGTTTCGGTTCATCTTGAAGTTGGCAGGAACGCTTTCGGCCGTAACTTGAGACCGTTCCTTGTCCATGAACTGGGACATCTGTGGTGGCGAACTCGCTCTGTCGAAGCTCAGCTCTCTTACCGGCATTTTCTCCTTGATTCGACCGGAGCCAGAGAGTTTGAAGTTACCGAATACGCTCATTCAAAGTTTTCCCGTTTCCTGGCTCTGGCTAGTCCCGAATCTGGTAGCGGTCCCACTCCTCGCAAAGATGCCCTGGGTTTTGCCCGGCAAATTTGGGTCGAGGAGTCATTTTGTGAAACCGTCGCGAAACTCGCAGTGCCTGATTACAAGTCTGATGAGGACTGGAATTGCACTGTAGACCTCGGGTTGAGAAATCGGAGGATTGAAGAGTTGACCGACCTGAAATTAAACACGGAGGAAAGATGGAACTGATACTATTTCTGGTGTCTTTGATTTGCGCTCTTGTGGTGTCCAACCGGACCGGAGTAGCCACGATTTACATGATCAACAAGCTGGCCCATTACGATGCCGGAGAGAATCCGACCTATCTGATGGGGCATCTCTGTGGTCTCTTCTTCGGAGTTTACGGTTACTTTCTCCCCGCCATCTTCGGTGGTCCCTACGGCTTTCTCTGGGGCGTCCTTGTGGCTGCTATCGCCTTCCCTGTCTTTGCCTTCTCCATCGTCGCCTATGTGCGTGTTCGGGAAGCGCTGGAAGACTGGCGGAAAGGTGAGAGCTTCTCTGGGTGAAGAGCGCACCATAGCAGGTGGCACTGGAGGCGTCTGGCAACATTCGCTTTCAGTGCCTTGAACCGACCATAATCACCCATTCACGGGTATCAAAAATGAAAACAAAAATTCTCCTGGTTGTCCTTTTGATTGCTTCCATAGCCGGTTTCGGCTGGTTCTATCACCAGGACAGGCAATATCGAGAGGTCCATGGTACGGTAACCGAGGTTACCTACCTGAACTGGACCCAGGAAGTGGAAGATTCAGTGGACAAGATTCCGGTCTTGATCTACTTCTACGATGGTGGAGCCTCTGCCGTGGCTGTCCAGCACGATGAGGTGAGCGATTTTGCCTGGGACAATGCCGGCAAAGTGAAAGTGGTTCGATGTGATGTCTCCCGACCGGAGAATCTCATCCTTGCCATCGCTCATGGTGCCATTCGACAGCCGGCATTTATTATCCTTGCCGGCAACAAAGTGGTGCTTGGCTCCGCGGGAGCTTTCGCTTCCCAGGAGCAGTTGGAGTATCTGCTCCATCAGACCAAGCCCTCACCTTGATATTGTCTTCTGAATCCTAAATTTGATTTATCGCACGAAGTCTTCCGGCTTCGTGCTTTTGGTGTGAAAAATACTAAAAGAAATAGTAGAATACGTGTTTTGAGTTCTAGTGGATCGGGTTGCCACCCATAGTAAATTTGTCCAGTGGGCTCTTTCGGGTGCCATGGTCTGCACCTGGATCGATATTGTAGATGCAGAAAGATTTTGCGATGTAATATTAAGCATCACTCCGATACAAATCACAGCCCTGGCTGGCAGAACTAGCGGAGCCGATTTGCTGCCAGGCATATAAGCGGCCAATCGGGCAATTCAGGCTGGTAGACCAGAGTAATCGATCAGTTTAAGAGAACTTTTTGGGAGATTCCGTGCCCGTGTCTGTTATCAAGAGAAATCCTCTATTTTTTTGTTTTTAAAAGCAAGGTACAGCTCATTCACTTCACCAAATCATGACTTTTAATTCCGCTCTTTGCTGGAACATAAAGACATGGCTTCCCCGATATTGTGCCTCTGCCATTTCCGCTTAAGGTCGGTCTACAGACGAGCCTCAGGCTATCTGCTCAGTCCGTCTGGTGTGTGTATCAGTATCCGTCTGGTCCCCGAAACTCAGAATAAGAAACGCAATTCTAAGAAGTTGTAGGAGTCTTAAAATGACATCTGATAGTCTCTGGAAAGAGATTCTTGAGTACGGTCGCTGGGCCCCCTCCCCCCACAACATACAGTCCTGGCGATTTCGCATCGAAGATGCCTCCACCGTCACACTTCTCTATGATCCCGACCGACTCCTGCCGGACACAGACCCCAGCGGTCGTTTCTGCATGGTCGGATTCGGCATCCTGCTCGAACTTCTCTCCATCGCCGCCAGTCCTCACGGTCTCAAGGTGGTGGCGAGCTATGAATTCGAGGATACATTTCTCGACCCGAAGAAGGTCGGCTTGCAGCCCCTGGCGCGCTTGAGGCTGGAGAAGCGGGAAGAGGCCGAGCAAGAGAGCTTCGATCGACAGCTCATTCTTGACCGGCGCACTTCGCGTCTACCCTATGATGACCGGCCGGTGGCAGATTCTGTTCTGGCTGAACTCTCAGAAGTGGCAGCCTCTTATGGACATCTGCTCGAATTCTCCAGCGACCCTGAAGACGTCGCCTGGATTGTCCGCCTCAATGCCGAGACGATGTTCTTCGACATGTCCGAGCCCCTCTCCCGCAACGAGGTGGGTTCCTGGATCCGTTACAGCCGGGCCGAAGCAAAGCGGAAAGGCGATGGGCTTGCCGCCTATGCCATGAACTTTCCCGGTTGGCTCATGGGTCTTTTCGTCAAGCATAACTGGCTTTTCCGCATCCCGGGCGTCTATCAATTCACCCGGGCGGTCTACATTGCCAGCATGCGGGGAACCCGCACGGTGGCATGGGTGTCCGGTCCTTTCTCGGTCCACGAAGACTGGGAGAACACCGGGCGCATGATGGCTCGACTCTGGCTCACCATGACCAGCCACGGTGTATATCTGCACCCTTTCGGTTCGGTGATCACCAACGGCAAGGCTCACAAGCTTATGGTCGACCACTTCTCCGACTCCGGGCACAAGCGCCAGCATGACCTGTGGATGCTTGTTCGTCTCGGTCACAGCGATCTGCCTCCCAAAGCATGGCGTATGACTCTCGATCAGCTCCTGGTCGATTAAGTACTTCCAACTGAAACCGAAATTACAAGAAGGAAGAACCAAATGCGCAGAAGTATAATCTTCGCATTCGTCGTCCTGGCGGCATTCGTACGCAAACTGATCATGCGCGGCGATGTTGCCTACAAGCTGCTTTTCACGCCTGGTGCCGACAATTTTCGCACCAAGATCGGGCTCTGGAAGGCCTGGTATGTCTTCGAAAAAGCCCGGCGTGAATGCCCGGCTTATTCCGAGTTCCTCAGAGCCAACGGCTTCACCCGCATTCGTCTGAATGGCTGGACGCCGGATCTCTCCACGATCCCTCCCATGGACAAGGCCAATTTTATCCGGGTCTACAGCATGGCTTCGCGCTGCTATGGCGGCAAACTGCCGGTGCGCGGCGCGGTCATCGATCAGTCTTCGGGCTCGACTGGCAAGCCGACAAGCTGGGTGCGCGGCCCCGATGAACGCAAAGCCGTGGCTCGCATCATGCAGCTTGCTCTGCGTGAGCATGTCGGCAACAAGCAGATTCTTTTCGTCAACGCTTTTGCGCTGGGACCCTGGGCCACTGGCATGAGCGTCAGCTATTCGATCTCGGATGAATGTCTTCTGATCTCGGTCGGTCCTGATGTGGACAAGATCGTCGGTGTTCTCGAAGACTTCGGCTCCGAAGACTTCATCTACGTCATCGCAGGCTATCCGCCCTTCCTCAAGATGCTGGTGGACTCCGGCAGAATCGACTGGTCGCAATATGACTCGATCGCTTTCTATGGCGGCGAGGGGATGTCGGAAGGCATGCGCAGCTACCTGCTCGAAGCCTTCTCGGAAGTC
>MDTD01109356.1_pt1 | contig 12936 bp, 12 predicted proteins | sample 811221 | NCBI WGS metagenome assembly MDTD01 (sample SAMN05326646, study PRJNA326480) | marine metagenome | isolation source: seawater | place: Pacific Ocean: South West | collected 2011 | reverse complement strand
CCTGGTGGAGCACTTTCATCAGCAGACATTATTTCAACTCTTTACTTTGGAGATATACTAAAAGTGGACGCTAACAATCCCTATGATAGGTATCGAGATTTATTCGTTCTATCGGCAGGACATTACTGTCCTGTTTGGTATTCAGCTTTAGCAAGAAAAAATTTTTTTCCCGTAGAAGAACTTATAACATTAAGAAAATTTGGCTCTAAACTTTTAGGACATCCCAAAATAAGAGTTTTACCAGGCATTGAAAATTCAGGAGGTTCACTGGGTCAAGGTTTTTCTATTGCATGTGGCTATGCCTACGCTTCTAAAAAATTTGGAAAACAAAATCAAGAAGTTTACTGTCTATTAGGGGATGGAGAACATAATGAAGGACAGGTATGGGAAGCGGCAATGTTCTCTTCACATCATCAATTGTCAAATTTATGTGCAATAATAGATGTGAATAAAATTCAAATTGATGGATTTACATCAGATATAATGAATTCGGAACCTCTAGATGAAAAATATAAATCATTTGGATGGAATGTTATTAGAATTGATGGCCATGATATTGATCAAATCCTTTCTGCTTTTACAAACTTCAAAGACCAAAAGCATAAGCCCACAGTCATTATAGCTGATACTTTGGCTGGTAAAGGTGTTTCATTTTTGGAAGGAACAGTTAAATCTCATGGCAAATGGATTACAGATGAAGAGTATGAAATAGCAATTAAGGATTTAGAAACATGAAAAAAGAAGATTTTGACTCGCATAGACAGAGTGCGCAAGTTGCAACATCATTAAATTATGATGAAAATGAACTAGAACAAAGTCAAAGAGATGGGTACGCAGACTTATTATCAAATTTAGGCGAAAAATATCCAGATCTTGTTGTAATCGACGCAGACTTATCTACTGTGGCAAAAACATTTGGTTTCTCAAATAGATGGCCTGAGAGACACTTGCAAGTAGGCATAGCAGAGCAAAATATGATGGGGGTTGCCGCCGGGATTGCACAATTTGGAATGATACCAATTGTACATAGTCTTGCCGTATTCGCAATCGGTAGAACCTTTGATCAAGTAAGGGAGTCCATATGCTATTCAGAATTAAATGTTAAAATCATTGGACTTCATGCAGGCATAACACTGGGACAAGATGGTGCAACACATCAAACAATGGAAGATATCGCACTTATGTGCAGTTTACCTAATATGATTGTAGTTGCTCCGGCCGATGCTAATCAAACAAGAGAGCTATTGCCAGAAATAATTAAAGTTGAGTCTCCTGTATATTTTAGACTACTTTTTCCAAAAATGAAAAATATTACAAAAGATAAAAAAACAGTTTTTGGTAAAATACAGGTTTTAGAGGATGGAGATCATTTAAGTATTTTTAGTTATGGTCAAACATTACACATGTGTTTAGAAGCCTCCAAAGTCCTTAAATCACACGGGATTGAATGCTCAGTTATCAATGTTCACACTATTAAACCAATTGACGCAGAAGGAGTGATAAAGTATTTAAAGAAAACAAATAAAGCATTAATTGTTGAAGAGCATAATATGTTTGGTGGACTTGGTTCAATTATTGCAACAATTTCAAGTGAAAACTGTCCGGTAAAATTAAAATATATAAATACAAATGATAAGTTTGGGCTTACAGGGCTGCCTGAAGAAATATTAGATCATTTCGGTTTTAATGTTGAAAATATTGTAAAAAAATCAATGGAAATAATCAAAGATTGTTAATGAAAAAAACATTTGTTGTTACTGGCATAAGTAGTGGAATAGGTCTTTCTCTTACAAAAGAACTCTTAAAAAAAAATCATATAGTAATTGGAACCTACCTAAGTAATAATTCTAATATAAAAAAGATAAAAAATAAAAATCTTAAAATTTTTAATTTAGATATAAGTTTGGACTCTGAAATTCATAAATTTTGTAAATCAATTAAAAAAAATAAGATTGATGGTATTGTAAATAATGCAGGTATGAACTTGCCTAGTTCATTTAATAATATTGATCAGGATAGTTGGAAAAAAGTTAATGATGCAAATCTCTATGGTCCGTTTAAGCTAACTCAAATGCTAGAAAAAAATTTAAATAAAAAAAGTTCTATAGTTAATGTGTCTTCTTTTAGTGGTCAGATAGGTGGACCTATATCAACACATTATGCTGTTGCTAAAGCTGGAGTTATTTCTTTAACGCAAAACATGGCCATTTATTTTTCAAAAAATAAAACTAGAGTGAACTGTGTTTCGCCTGGCTTAATAGATACAAAAATGGCTTCTAATGCCAAAGATCATCCTCTTTTTAAAAATGTAATCTTATCTAGAGTTGGAAAACCATTAGAAGTTGCAAAAGTAATCAGTTTTCTTCTTTCTGACGAATCGTCTTACATTACTGGTCAAACAATAAATGTTAACGGTGGAATGTTTTTTTGAATAAGAAAAAAAATCTTATTGTTCTAGGAGGAGGAGAAGAAACCTCTAATTATATACCACTAATAAAAAATACATATAGAATTATACTAATTGATAAAAATATTAACTGCCCATCGAATAAATTTTCTGATGAATTTATAGAGTGTTCAATTTATACTCCAGAAATAATTATTTTAGAATTACATAAATTAATAAAGACAAAAAAAATTATACCTAATGGAATAATATGTCTTGGAACCGATGTACCACTTACTTGTGCAATAGTTGCTAAGGAGTTTAATTTAGTTTCAGTTCCAGTAGAAGCTGCAAAGATTACTTCAAATAAAGTTCTAATTAAAAAAATCTTTGAGGATTTGAAAATAAATACTCCTAAATATTTTTCAACTAAAAATAGAAAATTAGCTCTCAAATATGTTAAAAATCAAAAATTACCAATTATAATTAAGCCAGATGATTCCAGGGGTTCACGGGGTGTAGGTATTTTATGGGAATATTCTATGTTTGATTTCTTATTTGAAGAGGCTAAAAAAATATCTTCAAAAAATATTGTTTTAATTGAGGAGTTTATTGATGGTAAACAGATAAGTTCAGAATCAGTAGTTTATAAATCAAATGTTACTACACCAGGTTTTTCTGACAGAAATTATGAAAATATTTCACAATCTAGATCGAATGTTATTGAAAATGGTGGTGATCTTCCAACTCAAATAGACGAAAAGACTAAAATAAAAATAAATAGATTGATTCAAAGGTTATCAAGTTATCTAAAAATTGAATATGGAATTATTAAAGGTGATATAATTATTAAAGACAATAAAATTTATTTCATTGAGATTGCTCTAAGACTAAGTGGAGGATATTTTTCATCTCACAAAATTCCATTCAGTACAGGTGTAAATGTATTAGATATAGCTGTAAAAATGGCAACTAAGCAAGTTGTAAAATTAGAAGAGTTAAAAATAAAAAGTAATAAAGCAGTCTCGCAAAGATTTTTATTTCCTCAAGATGGTAAGATTAAAAGTTATAATAAAAATTTTAAAAACAATAAATCTAATGTTATCTTTTCCAGTATTTATATTCCAAAATTAAAATCAACAGCATTTCCAAAGAACCATACATCAAGAATGGGATGTGTAATATGTTCTGGAAAAAATAAAAATGAAGCTATAGAGAATGCCAATAAATACATAAATAATATTAAATTGACTTATTAATAGTTTATGAAATTTGAGTGATAAATAAAGAGCTTGGCCGAAAAAGATGCAGTTTTCTATCGATAAAGATAAAAAGAGTATTTATAATGCTAATTTAGCTCGAGCGGGAATAGTTATTACTACTGGGTCTAAAATTTTTGAAGCTATTGCAAAAGCAGAAAATGTTAAATCTTCAGTTGAAATACATACAGAAAGTTACTGAGTATGACAAAGTTTATTGCAGAAGTATCAAGTAATCATAATAGTGATATACAAAGATGTAGATCTTTTATCGATGAAGCTTTCAGGATAGGTTGTGATGCAGTGAAATTTCAACTTTTTAAGCTTGAGGAACTATTTGCTCCTGAAATTTTAGAGAAGTCTGAAGATCATAGAAAAAGAAAACAATGGGAGCTTCCGCTCGTGTTTATTCCTGAGTTATCAGAGTATTGTCATAAAAAAAATATTGAATTTGGCTGTACTCCTTTTTATTTAGATGCCGTAGAAGAATTAGAACCGTATGTTGATTTCTACAAAATTGCTTCATATGAAATTCTTTGGAATGACTTATTAATTAAATGTGCAAAAACTGGTAAACCAGTCATAATTTCAAGCGGAATGGCAACTATGCCCGAAATCAAAGATGCTGTTAATGTTCTAAAGTCTAATGGATGTAAAAAGCCGACGGTACTTCATTGTACTTCAGCTTATCCGACTCCGTATTCAGAAGCTAATCTAAAAGCAATTGAAACTATTAGATTTGAAACTGGATGTAAAGTTGGGTGGTCAGATCATACCGTTGAACCAAGTGTTATCAATAGAGCAATTAATAAATGGAATGCCTCAGTTATCGAATTTCATATTGATTTAGAGGGTTTTGGAACAGAATATGACTCTGGACATTGTTGGTTACCAAATCAAATTAAAAAAGTAATTGGAGATATTCGTAAATCCGATGAAATAGATGGTGATGGGATAAAACAGCCCTCCAAATCTGAAAAAACCGATCGCGATTGGCGAGCCGATCCAACAGATGGCATGAGACCTTTCAAGTCATTAAGAAAGAATTGGAAAACAAAGAAGTGAGACAGTGAATATGAATGCTTTAATTGTGTGTCATTGTGGCCCCAGCATTGGCTTAGGTCACCTTAAAAGATCTATTTTAATAGCAAATTTGTTAACAGAAAAATTAGATATGAAGGTAAGTTTACTAATACAAGGTGAAACTTTCAAACTAACAAATATTGAAAAATTTAGTGTAAACATAATTAAATTAACTGATGATCTATTTTTAAAAATTAAACAATACGATGAATTAAGTTTTGTTTTTTTAGATTTATCTCATGATTTTATACCTGAAAACATAATAAGTGATTTAGTATATTTTAAAAATAAAAGTATTAGGATTATTTCTATTGATTGTCTTATTAATCATAGTTCGTTATTAGATAAAGTGTTTATACCTTCTTTTTTTATTGATCCAAAAATAAAAATTGGCGATATAAGTAAAGTTGTTTATGGTTGGGATTGTTATTTAATTGACGATAATCAAAATCGATTAAGCTGGTCGCCTGGCAATAAAGTTCTTATTTTAACCGGAGGAAGTGATACAACTAATTTAGGCAAAAATTGGCCCGTTAGATTAAACAAAATATTACCAAAAGATTGTGAATTGACTTGGGTAACTGGACCATTCTCAAAAAGTCCAAAAATTCCAAAAAATTCTAATTTTTTATTTAAAGAAAAAATAGCTCCAAGTAACCTACGGTCTCTAATGACAGAAACAAATTATGCAATTACTATTTATGGTGTTAGTTTTTTTGAATTATTAAAACTAGGTGTACCATCTATAGTATTTTCACCACATTCAAGTAAATATAATAGAGAATTAATTGAAATAAGTTATTTAAAAATCTCAAAGGTAGCTAAAGATGAGAGTGAAGCTACAGAAATGTTAGTTGATTTGATGAAAAATAATCACCTGGCAAATGATATTTCGACTTCATCATCTAAAATAATTAGAGAATCAGGACTAAAAAAATTAGAGAATGAAGTCAGGACCTTATTAAGAATTTAAATAAATGCCTTTAAAACTATTTTCATTTTTTCACTTAAACCTTAATTATTCAGCAATTGAAATATCAGATAGACCCAAAGTTATCAAAAAGTGTTATTGGCCTCTTTTAAATCTACTAGACAACCTAGATTTAAAATTTGGTATTGAACTTACAGGTAATACACTTGAAATGATAAACGACTTAGATCCGTTATGGATAGAAGAATTTAAAAAATTAATTTCAAGCAAAAAGTGTGAATTAATTGCTTCAGGATATGCACAAATTATAGGTCCATTAGTACCAGCAAAAATTAATCAGAAAAATCTTCAGTTAGGAAACGATACATACAAAAAAATTTTAGGTATTGTTCCTAAAATTGCGATGGTAAATGAACAAGCCTTTTCAGAAAGTCTTGTGGATATATATAAGTATTCAGGATTTACTAGCTTAATTATTGAATGGGATAATTCATTTCGCAACAATCCGGAATGGAATAAAGAAATAAGTTATTTGCCCCAGAAAGCCAGAGGAACTAATAGCTCTGAAATTAATTTAGTATGGAACAAGTCAATCGAATTTCAAAAATTTCAAAGATATGCTCATGGAGAAATTGAGTTGGATGAAATTTTGAAATTTATTAGACATAATCAAAATAAGAAGTTACGGGCGCTCCCGGTTTATGGGAATGATGCCGAAATTTTTGATTTCCGACCTGGAAGATATATGAGTGAAACATTTATTAATAATGAGGGAGAGTGGAACAGAGTTTATAAGTTATTTAATGAGTTAAAAAAAGATAATAATATGCAATTCATACTACCAAGTGAAGTTACCACCCTAAAAAATGAACCTCTAGCAAATCAATCATTAAGCATCACTTCAGCAGCTCATCCCATCGCTGTAAAAAAGCAAAATAAATATAATATTGTTAGATGGTCAGTAAGTGGCAGAAATGATTTTAAAATAAATACAGACTGTTGGAAAATATTTAATTTTTTAGAAACTGAAAAGAACGAAAATTCATCTGACTGGAAGGAATTATGTTATTTATGGAGTAGTGATTTTAGAACACACATCACTGAAGATAGGTGGAATAGTTATTTAAATAGAATGGATAAATTTCTATCACTGTTACCAAAAAAAGAAAAAAAATATCATAATAAAAAATTCAAACCTAATAATCACATAAAAATAGAGCGCAAAGGAAGATTCTTAATAGTCAACAATTATAAATATGAAATAAAATTTAATTGTTTGAAAGGACTATCAGTTGAATCATGCGCCTTTAATACAGATAAAAACAATGCAATTTTTGGAACTATTGAACATGGTTACTTTGATGATATTGGATATGGTGCTGATTTTTTTAGTGGACATTTAGTTTACGAAGAACCTGGAAAGCATAAAGTCACTGACCTCAAGTCTGTTGAACCTAAAATTAATACGTTTGAAGAAGGAGTTGAAATAGAATGTGAAATCGAAACAATTCAAGGTATTGTAAATAAAAAATGGACTTTAAATAATGAAAAAAATACTATTTCTCTCTCGTACGAATTAAATTGGCCTGAAGTGTCAAAAGGATCATTTCGTCTGGGTTATATAACATTACTTCCTAACACCTTCGATAAAAAAAGTCTCTATTACAGAACATGCAATGGAGGGAAAGAACCAGAAAAATTTGAAATTCCTGAAGGAATAAGTTTTAATCATGGTGAAACTGTATCTACATTAATTTCAGCTAATCAAGCCTTAGGAACTACAAATGGAATAGTTGAGATAGGAGATAAAAATAAAAGAATAATTATTAAATTTGATAAATCTGATTCAGCTTTGATATCATTAGTTTCTCATGTCAAAATAGATAAACTTTACTTCACACGCTTATGTTTATCATTAAGAGAAATTGATGACACAGCTCACCAATTGCCTATCGGCTCTATTAAGATTAATATTGATATTGAAATAATATAGAATTTTGAATTTTTGTTTAATAAAATAGAATTTTATCATCTCAAATATTAAAAATCCAAACTATTATGAAAAATATAATAAATCCATGGGCAGAATTTGAGATGACAAAAGGAATGAAAGAAAGTAAAGAATCTTTACTATTTAATTATAAAAAAATATCCTATTTTCCATTTTTGCCAAAACTAAGTCTTAAAACAAGTTCTGAGTTCGCAGTTATAGGTGCTGACTTATATTTTAATCTATCTAATGACCTACAAAAAAAAAGTCATCTAATTTTGAAACCTAGGGATTTTTTTAAACATTGGAAAAATTTTCTAAAATTTATAAATAATTTCACATTAGATTTAAATATTTATAAGAAAGTGTATTTTAATTTAGTTAACGATAAATATGAATATGAATATAATTATATTTATAATACTTTATTAACTTTAAGACCCAAAATATTAATCATTTCCTCTACTATTGATCCTGTACAGAGAATATGGGCATTTCATGGAAGAAAACTTGGAGTTAAAATAGTCACCATTCAACATGGTATATACAGTTCTTTATCTTCTCCATACGTTTTAGAGAGAAATATAACTGACTTTTATTTTTCTATTAACACTAAACAATCAGAAATAATAAAAAAACTTATACCAATAAGTAAACATAGGTATTTATATTCTGAGGACAGTTTTTTTTATCAAATACCTAAAAACAAAAAAATAAAAATATGTTTCTTAGGTTCTGATCATGAAAGATATGGATTAAAAGGAAAGCAAAATAAAAAATCTGTAATTGATATTTATGAAAGATTAATTAGAGTAATTAAAAATAATAAAAACATTGAATACAAAATTTTATACAAAAAACACCCATCTGAAGAATGGATTGGTAACCTAAAAAAACATGTATTACTGACTAAAAATATAAATTCAGAAAATATAGATATATTTTTTGGGGTTGCGTCGACAATGCTTATAAAATTAGCTTCAAATAGAAAATGTGCATTTCAAATTGCATCAACTGGCTTCATACAAGATCGTTACGAAAATTTTAGCTTTTGTAAAACTATAGATATAGAGAAGATCGAGAAAAATGGTATCGATTTTTTATTTGAAAACGAAATAGAAATACCTTGTTTAAAAGAGAACAACTTTAATGAACTTTTAAGATCTACTATATCTGAGATATCTGATAATAATAATTTGATTAGATAAGTCTTTTAATGAAGAATTATTTACATTTTAATAGCATAGCAAACTACAGTCTCATATTAATATTTGTCATTTTTATCCCCTTTCAAGAGTGGCCTGATGCAAATGCACATTGGGAAAGGGATGGTTATTCCAATATAATCAGCAATTTATCTACTTATCTAGGATTTCCACAAATTACATTTGAATCCAAAAATAATTTTAATTTTTTTTCAGACAAATACATTTTTGTGTCAGATGTATCTAGTCGATATGTAAATTTAATAAAGCTTTTATTTATTATTCCACTTTTTTATCTGTTAAATAAAATTTCATTAAGATATACATATAAAGTAATACCATTTGCCCCACCTGTAATTTTTTCAATTTTATCTTCATCAATTGAAGCATTTGCAATTTTTTCTATAGTTTTAAGTTATATCTTAATCCTTTCTAATAGAGCTTTTCTATCTATAATTGTTGCATTTCTTGCATCATTTATTGATAGGTCAATTGTTCCTAGTATGATTGGAATAATTATTTTTGCTACGTATCTAAGATCAGACAAATACTTTAAAACCAACATTATACTACTTTTTTCTGTTTTAATAATCATAACTTTCGTCATCATTAATATTTTCTTACCGATAGACATTATTACAATAAAAGTATTTGAGTTCTATAAGATCTCCAATAATGATTTACTTTATAACCAACAATTTGGAGATAGAAATTATTTTGCTGTAATTTCTTCTTTATCTGGCTTGTATGGTTGGATGTCACTACGACCATTCCCATGGTTCTTCTATTATTCATTGATAATATTGTTTTTCTTTATTGGATTTTTTGTAAGCGATAACAGAAAAAGAATGTGTTTTTTATGTTTTTTAATACCCGTACTGATTATGTTAAATTTTTTACCACCAATGAGTCAAGCAAGGTATTTTCCATTATTAACAATTTTGTATTGGGAAATAGTTCTTACTGGAGTCAAATATTTTTTTAATAGGACCGACATATTTATATTTTTAGTTATTGTGATGACTTCAGTAGGACTTTTAATAAGCTCTTAAATTATTACAAATTTATTTAGGTTAAAAGTAAGATAACATTTCCAATCAATAACAAGCTTGTTATTTATAATAAACTCTTTATCTTAGATTAAATTAGAATTACTTTATTTATTATGACAGTTTTAGTAACTGGAGGCGCTGGATTTATTGGTTCAAATTTTATTTTGGACTGGTTAGATAAATCTGATGAAAAAGTAATTAATCTTGATAAATTAACCTATGCTGGCAACTTAGAAAATCTAAAATCATTAGAGAAAAATAAAAATTATACTTTTGAGCATGGAGATATTTGTAACGCTAAATTTGTGAACAAATTACTCAAAAAGTATTCTCCAAGTGTGATTATAAACTTTGCAGCTGAAAGTCATGTAGATAGATCAATCACCTCACCAGACAATTTTATTCACACAAATATTTTTGGCACATATAATTTGCTCGAGTCAACTAGAATTTATTGTAATACTCTTGATAATGACAATAAATCAAAGTTTCGTTTCATTCAAATTAGCACAGATGAAATTTATGGTAGCTTATCAGACAATGCTGCTGCTTTTACTGAAACCGATAGAATAAAACCAAATAGTCCTTATTCCGCTTCAAAAGCATCTAGTGATCATTTGATTAGAGCATGGTATAAAACTTATGATTTACCAGTTATTACATCAAATTGTTCAAATAATTATGGTCCATTTCAATTTCCTGAGAAGTTAATACCATTAACAATTGTAAATGCTCTTAGGGGTAAAGCAATTCCAATTTACGGCGATGGACTTCAGATACGTGACTGGCTTTATGTTAAAGATCATTGTGCTGCAATTCGCTCAATAATCAAATTTGGAAAAATTGGAGAAGTCTATAATATTGGAGGAAGTAATGAAGTAACAAATATTGATGTTGTAAATTCCATTTGTGATATTTTAGATAAAAAACGTCCTATGCAAGATAATAAAAGTTATAGAGATCAAATAACATTTATTAAGGATAGATTGGGACACGATAGAAGATATGCAATTAATGCTTCAAAAATTGAGAGAGATACAGGATGGAAACCAACTGAAACATTTGACTCAGGCATACAAAAAACAATTGATTGGTACTTGAATAATGAAGGTTGGATCAAGCATATTCACGACGAGTCATACCTAGATTGGATCAATGAACAATATAGTTGAAATATGAATATTCTAATTTTTGGTAAAAATGGGCAGGTTGGTTTTGAACTATCAAAAACTCTTTTACCTTTAGGTAATGTCAAGGCTGTAGGAAGAGAAGAATGTGATTTGAATAATAGTGAAAATATTAAAAAACTTATAAGCGATTTTAAGCCAGATATAATTGTTAATTCGGCTGCTTATACATCAGTTGATTTAGCTGAAAAGGAGGTTGAGTTAGCAAAACTTGTAAACGAAATAGCACCTAAAGTAATAGCCAACGAGTCGAATAGATTAGGAGCCTTATTGATACATTTTTCAACTGATTATGTTTTTGATGGAGAAAAGGAAGACTCATATAATGAAGATGACCCAGTAAATCCAGTAAATATATATGGAGCCACAAAACTTGCAGGTGAAAATGCTATAAAGTCTAATTGTGAGCATTATATAATCATAAGAACTAGTTGGGTAGTAGGTAGTTATGGAAATAATTTCTTAAAGAAAATCTTAAAATCTTCTCGACAATGTGATGATATAAAGGTTGTTAATGATCAGTATGGAACACCAACGCCTACAAAATTGCTCGCATTATCAACCTTTCAAATTATTCAACATTATATTTTACAAAAAAAAAATTTTCCATTCGGTGTATATCATTTGTCAACAACTGGAAGAACTAGTTGGTATGAATATGCTTGCCATATTCTTAATTATGAGAGTTATACCAATAAATCATTGACTATCAATTCTGATGATATTATTGAAATAAATAGTTCAGAACTAGTGACTGATGCTAGAAGACCTAGAAACTCTGTTTTAGATTCTTCAAAAATTAAGAGAACTTTTAAATTAGACTTACCTGATTGGAAAACTGGAATAAACCAAATATTAGATGAAATCCATGAAAGAAATTTACCGTAAAGGAATAATCTTAGCTGGGGGTTCAGGTACCAGACTTTACCCCTCAACTCAAGTAATCAGTAAACAACTTGTACCAATATATGACAAACCGATGATATACTATTCATTAAGCACTTTAATGTTATCTAAAATAAAAGATATTTTGTTGATTAGTACTCCGCAACATATAAGTCTTTTTGAAAATTTGTTAGGAAATGGCTCGCAATGGGGTATGAATATTCAGTATGCAGTTCAAAAAAGTCCAGATGGATTAGCTCAAGCATTTATTATTGGAAAAAATTTTCTTAAAGATGATCCCTGTGCAATGATACTTGGTGATAATATATTTCATGGACAAAACCTTACCAAAAAACTTGACAAAGCTAATAGTCTCTTAGAGGGGGCTAGTATTTTTGGTTATAGAGTTAGTGATCCTCAAAACTATGGAGTAATTGAGTTTGACAAAAAAAATCAAGTAATAGATATTTTTGAAAAACCAATAAAGCCAAAAAGTAACTATGTTGTAACAGGACTTTACTTTTATGATTGTCATGTAAGCGAAATAGCTTCAGGATTGAAGCCATCTCAGAGAGGAGAGCTAGAAATAACTGATCTAAATAGAGTTTATCTGCGAGATAAAAAGTTAAATATTGAAATTATGGGTAGAGGTGTATCATGGCTAGATACCGGAACACATGATAGTTTGCTAGAAGCTTCTACCTATGTTTCAACATTACAGAAAAGGCAAGGTCTATTTATTTCTTGTCCTGAAGAGATTGCTTTTGTAAACAATTGGATTGATGTCAACCAACTTGAAAAACTCGCACATAGTTATAAGAATAATAAATATAGTCAGTATTTACTTGATCTAGTGAACTAAAAATGTCCTATAAAATTTATAAAACAAATTTTAATGAAGTTCACATAATTGAGCCAAATATTTTTAACGATTCAAGGGGTTTTTTTTATGAAAGTT
>MDTD01061495.1_pt1 | contig 12936 bp, 10 predicted proteins | sample 811221 | NCBI WGS metagenome assembly MDTD01 (sample SAMN05326646, study PRJNA326480) | marine metagenome | isolation source: seawater | place: Pacific Ocean: South West | collected 2011 | reverse complement strand
TGGGGTCCTGGGGATTTTCCGTCTTAAAAAGACATAATCCTCTACAGCCCCCGTGGCTCCTGGCCTCCAGCGGGGTATTAACTTCCTCCTAGCCCTTAACTTGTCCCTTTCGGTTATTATGCTGAGCTTTTTAGGCATCAGATATGGCATATACCGAAAGGCTCCAGATCCTCATTGACTCAGAAATCAATGATTTGTACAGCCCTCCCAGTTTCACCCTCGAAGAACGTCGATTTTACTTTACTCTGAATGAGATGGAAGCCCGTGTCGCCAACGCTATCCGTAGCCGGGCTCACCGCTGTTTCTTTGTCGCTCTGTTGGGTTACTTCAAGTCCAGGCCTGTGGTTCTGAGTCCGAGTTTTGGCGATGTCGAAGAGGATTTGCGGTTTATCGCCAAAGAACAGTTGCCTGGTCCCGGTATCAGGCGCTTCTCATTGGATCAAAAGCAAAAGGATCGCCTATACCAGAAAATATTTGATCTCCTCAATTATCAAAAATGGCGGGATAGACAGGATCGAGGTTCCTTAATCACTCACTTACAGCAAACAGCTAAGTCGTGGGTTGAACCCCGGTATTTGTTCGATGCAACCACCGAGTATTTATCACTGCGTCGTATTGCAATTCCCAAATACACGGTGATGCAGACCGTGGTAAGCCAGGCGATGAAACAGGAACGAGAGCGTATTACTGCTTCGCTGCAAAACCAGTTATCAGGGAGGTTGTCGACTGAGCTCGCAAACTTGGTGGACGGAAAAGGGGCATTACCTCTGTCTAAATTGAGGTTGTCTGCCAAGAGCTTTACTCCCCCGGAATTGGAAAAGGAGCTCAAGGTGAACCGATTAATCGAGCCTTGGATGAGTGAAGTTAACACCGTGGTTAAAGCCTTATCGCTCTCAATAAAAAACCAACAGCACTTTGCTTCGATGGTTGATTATTATGGGAGCAAACTCAAGCGCTTTGACCGATCTACGCAGCAGCTCTATTTACTGTGCTATCTACAGGAGCGTGCCGAGCAAAATAGTGAGCGTCTGGCCGACGGTTTTGTCTACCACATTCGGAAAGTCCATGAGCAGGCCAAAGTGTACGCGAAAGAGGCAGCCTACCGGGACTGGGAAGGCGCTGCTGCCAATATCAGCAAGGCTGCGGAATTGCTCCATCTTTTTATTGATAACTCCATCGATGAAAAACAGCCTTTTGGTGCTGTAAAACGGGAGGCTCAAAAGCTGCTTAAATGTCGGGATATCGAGTCATTGTGCCTGTATCTTAACAAGCAAAAACGCGCACTTGATGATTATTACTGGGAATACTATGACCAACAAAAGCCGCTGTTAGAGAAGGTGCTACGGCCAATCTTCCAGTGTCTAGCCTTCCAGGCTACTGAGAACACACAGGCCCTGGCTACACAGCTAGCCGTCACTAAGGGCGAGTTAGCCACTGGTGCTATTCTCCAAACCATGAACCGACGGCTAATTCAGCCCAAACAGAAGGCATACCTTATTGATCAGGAGAACAACGTCCTACCGGATCGTTTTGAGTGGCTCCTATATCTGCAGATTCCCAGCAAGCTGAATGGACAGCTCTATCTCCCGACCGTCATTAAGTTCCGTTCTCTCCAGGATGATTTGGTCAGCAATGAGCGCTGGAAAGGCAAAAAGACGCTGATCCAACAATCCATGTTGCCTCGCCTGACGGCGAAACCCAGCAAACTAATCGAGACTTTATCCTGTGATCTCAACGATAAACTACAACAGGTCAGTCGGCGCATCGAAAACGGTGACAACCAAAACGTTATCCTGCGCAATCGCACCGGTAAAACAAAGTGGCGGCTGCCCTCAACCGGTGTTAAAAGTATGCTGAACAACCCGTTCTTTGACCAGATAAAACCGATTAATATTACCGATGTACTGCGCTACGTGGATCAGGAGACTGGCTTTCTGGACAACTTTGAACATGTACTACCTGTCCAGTCGAAAGGCCGTGCGAATGTTAATGATCTGTTGGCCGTTATTATTGGTAACGGCACTAATTACGGGCTGTACGGCATGGCCAATATCTCCGACCGGGCGTATGACCAACTAAAAGGTATCCAAGCCAATTACCTGCGGCCGGAGACGCTAAATAATGCCAATGATGTAATCAACAACTCGGTCGCCAGGCTGGCCATCTTTAAACACTACAATATCCAGGAAGACCTCATCCATGCCAGTGCCGATGGGCAAAAGTTCGAGAGCCGGTTGGAGACTTTTAAAACCCGGTACTCCTCAAAATACTTTGGTACTAACAAAGGCGTCTCGGCCATCACTTTGATAGCCAATCACGCAGCGCTAAACGCCAAGGTGATTGGCTCCAACGAACATGAATCCCACTACATCTTTGATTTGTTGCAAAGCAATACATCAGAGATACAACCCGATGTATTATCGACCGATACCCATGGGGTTAATCATGTAAATTTTGCCTTGTTGGATCTGTTTGGCTACACCTTTGCCCCCAGATATGCCCAGTTCGGCAAGGTCATTGAAGAGATGTTCAAAGTCAGTGAAAACAAAGACCAGGGCGTAACACTGAGTTTAAAAAAGCCGATTAAAACAGACCTCATCATTGAGCACTGGGATACCATCCAGCGTATTGCCATCTCGCTTCAGGAGAAAAGTACCACACAAGCGATTCTGGTTCGCAAGTTATCTGGTTACAGCAAAAGCCACCCGTTATTACAGGCCCTGACTGAGTACAACCGTATGATCAAGGCCATGTACTTACTGGACTATATCGACGATGCTAGTCTCCGGGGATATGTACAGCGAGCACTGAATCGAGGCGAGGCCTACCACCAATTACGCCGTGCTATCGCATCGGTTAATGGTAACCGATTCCGAGGTTCGTCAGATTATGAAATCAGCTTGTGGAATGAATGCGCGAGGTTGCTCACCAACGCCATTATTTACTTCAACTCAATGATACTGACCCGTTTACTGAGGCACTTCGAGGGCATTGGCGATGAAGAAAAGCTGGGGATTACAAAGCAGGTGTCGCCGGTGGCTTGGCACAACATTAATCTGAATGGGACTTATAGCTTCGACTTTGAACAAAACCTGATCGATATCGAGGAAATAATGCGGCCGATTACCGAAACTGGAGGAAATGTCTAAGTTAATACCCCTCTGGAGACCAGGAACCACGGGGGCTGTGTAGTATTATGTCTTTTTAAGACGGAAAATCCCCAGGACCCCAAGGTGTTGCTTTAGCGTGATTTCCACTTTTCTTTTGGCGGTTTTTATAAGGCGCGTTTGATTGATTGGATTTTGCCTGTTTTTTCGGTCTTTTTGTGTTCTCCGGACACAGCTTCCCCAACCCCCACTGTTTATCAACGTGCCGGGGCAGCACTCCTTGTGGGCTATGAGGTGTTCAGATGCAGGGCCACGCTGCGGAACAGATCCTGATGCGGACAGGCACTGCTCAGCAGGATGCGGATTCGGCGTTTGTTACAGACGATGACCGTGTCGATTTTTAGCAGTGTCAGCGCAGCGTATTGGGAGTGGCGCTCGCCAGGCGGGTGTGCCGCAAGGCGCGGCATCGCAACCCTTCAAACAGCGTGTAAGCCAGCCCCGAGAGCAACTGCCGGAACGGTCCACCAGCGACGGCTGGACGTGCGCCCGGCAAACAGATCCAGCTGCTGATCCTTGATCCGGTTCTCCATGTCGCCCCGCGCACAGTAGAGCTTGTCGTATAGGTACAGATCCGTCTGCGCCAGGTTGGTCACCACGAAGCGGGGGTTGGCACCCAGGCGATTGTGCTCGGCCTTGACGATGACCCGTCGCGGCTTGTCTCAGCTGAGCGCGCCGTAGTGAATAGAGGCAAACAGACGCTGCTTCTTGCCAGTCTGTTTATGCAGGGAATCGGCCCGATCGATCCACGGCGCCACTTGCGCCTTTCCCCGACCATTCTTGGCCAGCCCGACGATATAGCGCACGTCGTGTCGCTCACACCAGCGCAGGATTCTCCAGCGGCAAAAGCCGCTGTCGCCCCGAAAGATGATCTCCACCTTCGGCCAGTGCCGCCGCAACGCCTTGACCAGCAGTAATCTGTGGGGTTGTTCAGAGGTTCCTTAGTTCACTATGCGGATCACTCAATGCTTCTGCACTGACGCTCTTACGATGCTGAACCAGCTGCTTGCCAACCATGAAAGCCACCGGCATATTCACCGCGTCAACAGCGATGACTTGGCCCTCTCGTAGATAGAACACCGCAAATTCCTCTTTCTCGAAACAGCCGCGTACAACACGCTGGTCATGATTTTGCGACAACCCAACCATCTGTAATCGAAGGTCATACTGGTTCGACCAGAACCACGGGGCGCTGTTGTAGGGCTTCTCCTCGCCCATTAGGGTGGCGGCTGCAATACGGGCCTGATCGACCGCGTTGGCGACTGATTCAAGCCGCTGCATTTTCTCAAAGAAAAGATTCCGGTGGCGGGTACAGTCGCCAATCGCCAGGATCTCAGGATCACTAGTACGGGTAAACTCGTCGACGACAATACCATCATCACAGGGTAGCCCAGAAGCCTCGGCCAGCGCGGTTTCCGGTATAACGCCAATCGAGACAAGCACAATGTCGGCCTGCACTTTACCTCCATCCGCCAACGTCACGCCAGCCACGCGCCCCTGATCACCTGCTTCGAAACCGGTTACGGCCGCGTTCAGACGTACATCCACGCCAGCCGCATTGTGCTTGGCGTAAAAGAAAGCAGACATTTCTGGGCCAGTTACGCGCTGCATAAGACGATCGGCGGCTTCCAGAACTGTGACTCCCACCCTTTTCTTGATGGCGCTGGCTGCCACTTCAAGGCCAATATAGCCGCCGCCAACGATGACTAAACGCTTCCCGGGGATTAATTGGTCACGCAGGGCATCTGTGTCAGCGATGTCGTGCAGATAATGGATGCACTGCAAGTCTGACCCGGGCACCTTCAAGCGTCGCACGTGTGACCCCGTGGCCAAAACCAATCGATCGTATTTCAACGTGCTCTGGTCCGACAATCCGATGATCTTGTTGTCCCGATCAATTTGTTCGGCACGTACGCCCAGCCGTAATTGATAGCCGCCGTTCTCATACATCGAGCGCGGCTTCAGGTACAGCGACGCCTGATCAACCTCTCCTGCAAGGTAATTCTTGGACAGGGGCGGACGCTGATACGGCGGATGGGGCTCTTCACCCACCAGAATCACATCATGTTGATATTTTTTTTGCAGCAAGGCTGTCATAAGGGCCCCTGCAGCATGTCCACCGCCCACAATGACTGTCGTCTCTTTCCGTTTGATTGCCATAGCCTGTCTCTTTCAATTGTGTTTTAGGATCAGATTGATCAGAAGTTAAGACTCCAACTGTGCCCTGTGACACCCACACAGGGCGCTCAGATGACCGCTTCCCCGGCATCCTCAAGTATCATCGCGGCGCCCTTCTCGCCGATCATGGTCGTCGGCTGATTGGTATTGCCACCCACCAGCGTTGGCATGATGGAGGCATCGACCACCCGCAGGCATTGCAGGCCATGCACACGTAGACGCGGATCGACCACCGCCATCGGATCGACGCCCATCTTGCAGGTGCCGACTGGGTGATACGCCGACTCGCCGCTGCGACGCACCCAGTCGGCCAAGTCGTCGTCATTCTGCAAAGCAGGCCCCGGCGACACCTCGACCTCATGGTGCGGTGCAAAGGGCGGCTGCGCCAAAATCTTACGCACCAGATGCACCCCACGAACGAGCTGCTCGACATCGGCGGACTCGGCCATATAATTGGGATCGATCAACGGTGCCGCGAACGGATCGGCGCTGTGCAAACCGACGCGACCGCGCGACAGTGGCCTTAGCCCGTAGATCATCACCGCGTAACCATAACCGCTCATCGCAGTCTTCAGATCCCGCCCGTGATCAGCGTACAGCATTGGCGCGAAATGCAACTGCAGGTCAGCCAACGGCTCCTCGGCTCGGGAACGGATGAATCCGCCAGCCTCGGCACCATTGCTCGACAGCACACCACACCGCCTGCTCATGTATTGCAGCAGGGCCCGCAGCCCGGTGAGCCAGTAGCTCGGATGCATCGAGATGCTCTGCCGACTGCGCGCTTTAACGCGCACAAACACGTCAATATGGTCCTGAAGATTTTGTCCCACGCCTTCCAGCGCATGGCGCAGCTTGATTCCGTGCTGTGCCAGTTCCTCAAGTGGGCCAATACCGGACAGCATCAGCAATTGTGGCGAGTTGAACGCGCCACCGCAGAGTACAACCTCGCGTCGGGCACAGACCTGCACCAGCCCCTTTGCGCTGCGGTACTCAACACCGGTAGCGAGGGTGCCTTCTAACAATACACGGGTAACTTGCGCATCACTGCGAACCGTCAGATTGGAACGGCCCGCTGCGGGTTCAAGATACGCCCGTGCATTGCTGCAGCGCACACCGTTCTTCTGATAGGCGTAGTAAAACCCCACGCCCTCCTGTTCACTGCCGTTGAAATCCGCATTGCGCTGGTAGCCCGCCTGTATCGCTGCGTCTAAAAACACCACGCTTAGTGGATTGGTATAGCGACGCTCCGCTACATTGAGCGGTCCGCCCTGACCGTGAAATGCTACGTCAGCCGACGCCAGCTTCGGCTCGAAATGTTCAGACCTGCGGAAGTAAGGCAACACCTCAGAGTACGACCAGCCGTTGCAACCAAGGCGGGCCCACTCATCATAATCCGAGGCATGCCCGCGGATATAGACCTGCGCGTTCATGCCACTAGAGCCACCAACCATCTTGCCACGGGGCTGAAACAGTGCTCTGTCATACATATGCCGCTGGGGTTCGGTATTGAACTGCCAATTGAAGCGGCGGCTGAACATAAGCTGCAGGAAGCCTAGCGGCGTGTTTACGAACGGATTGCGCCGACTCTCTGGACCAGCTTCGAGCAGCAGAACCGAATGGCGGCCGCTCTCGGAGAGCCCATTGGCAACAGCGCAACCGGCCGAACCCGCACCGACCACAACATAGTCGAATTGTTCGGACGACATACTGGTTACACCCTGTCTCAACGTTTAGGGGTCAGTTTGACCATCAACTTGGAATAGCCCCGCACGAAGTTGGACTGCACACGTTCCGGCTCGCCAACAACTTCAATATTGTCGAATCGTTTCAGCAGCTCCTCCCATAAAATGCGCAATTGTAGTTCGGCCAGACGGTTGCCCATACAACGGTGGACGCCGTAGCCAAATGCCATATGATTTCGGGCGTCCTTACGATCAATAATAAACTTATCGGGAGCTTCAAATTTTCGCTCGTCCCGATTGCCCGAGGCGTACCACATCAACACACGATCACCCCTCTTGATGGTCTGGCCGCACAGCTCCACGTCCTGCGTGGCGACCCGGCGCATATACGCCAGCGGGGTTTGCCAACGGATGATTTCAGAAACCATGTTCGAAATCAGATCCGGATTTGCTTTCAATTTGGCGAATTCCTCGGGGAACTGGTTCAAAGCCAACACCCCGCCGCTCATGGAGTTACGCGTGGTGTCATTGCCGCCCACAATAAGCAGCGCCAGATTCCCAATAAACTCCAACGGACGATTGATCAAATCCTTGGTGTCTTCGTTGCTCTGCAGCATGCTAATCAAGTCGAAACCAGGTGCTTCGCCTGCCTTGCGGCGTGCTTCCTTGTCGCGCCAAAGTTCGGAGAAAGCTCGAGCCATATCTGCAGCATCGTCAAAAAAAACATCTTCACTGGTAAACTCGCCACCAGTTGCCGATGATACACCTGACATTCGATCCGACCAGTCAACTAATTTGTGGCGTTCGTCGTATGGAAAATCCAGCAATGTAGCCAGCATACGTCCCGTGAGTTCCTTTGATACTGTCGGCACCCAGTTGAAGGGTTTATCCAAGGGCAGGTTATCGAGCACCTCTCTGGTGCGACTGCGGATTAGCTCTTCCATTTCCTTCAGGTTCTTTGGCGCCACAACACCCTGAACCGCCCGACGCTGCACGTCATGCTTGGGCGGATCCATGGCGATGAACATTTCTACCGACAGCCCCTCCGGGGGATCACCCAGGATAATTTGCGGCTCGGAGGAAAAAAGCTCATGACTCTTATCCACGAACAGAATGTCTTCATAGCGCGTCACCGACCAAAACGGCCCGAAGGGGCTGTTCTTCTGGTAGTGAACCGGCGCCTCGTCACGGAGCCGCTTGAAGTAGGCACCCCACTGGCCTTGCCGGTAGAGAAAAGGATTACTGGTGTCAATGCTATCGAGTGCCAGGGAGTTGACATCGGGCAAAGGCCTATCGATGAATTTGATCTGGGGTCGCTTTGTACCGATGATCTTCTTCTTGGCCTTCATTAGCAGTTTTAGTGCCCTGATCTGCGAGTACATAGGCACCACTCTGGATGTGGTGTTGATCACTTTTTTCTGAATGGTATCAATTGGCCTTATTTCTGCTGACATAGTCTGCTCCGGGGTTACATCTGAAATTCTGGCAAGTGAACGGTCATACCGTCCATCGCATCTTTGGCCTTGACCTGGCAACCCAGGCGTGAGGTTTTCGTCCGCTCTGGAGTCATTGACAGCATTTGTTCTTCGGCATCGGTGATCGCACCGGTCTTGTTAAACCACTCCTCCGCAACGATCATGTGGCAAGTTCCACACGCGCACTCTCCGCCGCAATCTCCATCAATACCCGGCACTGCATTACTGACTGCGATTTGCATCAACGTAGATTCTGGCTCCAATTCCACGACATGTTTGGTGTTATCATGTTCAATAAAGATAATTTCACCCATTAATTCTATCCTTCCGTTAATGTCTAGGCTTTAGACTGACATTTTACCGTTACGTCAACGAGGACATTTATTGACATGAGGGGGACATTTAAAGACACTTAAGCAAGTTCCTTGGAAGCACATATTACGTGGACTCAACAGGATGGTTTAGAAACTGTGGAAACTGGTATTCCATCAAACTATTCACGACTTATAGCCCGCGAGCTAGATCTCACCTTAAGTCAATTGCCCACATTACTGCATGGCACCGGTCTCCCCATCCAGCAGTTTCTGAGTGAGGACAACCTGCTCACGCCAGCCCAGCAGATACAGATTTTGCGCAACGCGTTGGCGCTGTCCGGCCAGCCCGAATTTGGTTTACGGGTGGGCAAGCGCCTGACGCCAGCTACTCACGGTGCGATGGGCTTCGCCGCCTCCAGCAGCCCGGACTTGCTCAGTGCGCTCCAGGCGATACACACCTTCTTGCCTACGCGCGTCAGCGTTATTCAGCTGCATTTGCAGCAGATTGAAGATCACTTGGAATGCAGACTGGCTTTCCTGATGCAGCTGGACGACGACCTCCAACGCTGCGTGGCAGAGACTATCATTATGACGCTGCTAGCGTTTGGCGAATTCATTGTAGGCCGCCCCCTGTACGAGGCTGAAATCGGCTTTTCCTACCCGCCCCCTCAGTACCATGCGACCTATTCCGAATGTATGTCCGGGCGGGTTCGCTTTGGTTGCGATCAACTTATGCTTAGATTACCGATGGTTCTGTGCAGGGAACCCAACGCCTCCGCCAACAACGAAAACTATCGCCTAGCATTGCGGCAGTGTGAGTCGATGCTTGCGGAACTTCAGACCCAGGAGCCAAGCTACCAGACCCGGCTCAAGAAGATGATGTTGTCCCGACCACCTGGAACGCTTAGTGAAGAAGAGGCGGCGGCGGCCCTATTTATGAGCAAACGCACCCTGGCGCGCAAACTAAAACAAGAAGACAGCAGTTTTCGACAAATTCGCGACGAGATTCTGTCACGGCAAGCAGCGGACTATTTGAGTGGAAGTCAATTATCCGTCGAATCTATCGCTTCTCTCTTGAATTATCACGACAACGCGAGTTTTAGGCGCGCCTTCAAGCGCTGGTTTGGTCTGTCGCCCACTCAGTACAGGCAACACGGCAATTCCTCGGACACCGCACCACGGTCATGACGCTGATGGTAGAGCACATGGGATGGCCTACGAGTTCTTGCTATCACCAATCCCTCCCAGCATAACGCAATATATGTTGCCTAGCGCATTCACTCATATTGTTCCTACAACCAACCAAAAATTGGTCTACACTCTAAACAATAGAAGCATGAAGGTGTGGAAAAGTGAATTGGTTCAGACGCTTATCGATTCAAACTAGAATCTATTTAATTACCAATGTAGCCACTGCTGGCTTCATTATTTGTTTTCCATTGACTTCACTGCGTTAGCATCCGGTTCCAAACTGATGACAAGTAAACTAAACGCATCAATGAATCTACTAAAGTTTCGCGACACCAGTCAACGTAATTTTGGCAAGTTCATTGTCGAAGCAGAGTCCAGAAGCGAGCAAGTGGCTATTTACGGTATGACAATTGGTATCTCTACTTTCACACGCATTCTTCTTATTTCTTACTTAATTGGTCATTCAATGTCGCTCAATCTAAATAGTGATCGAAGTAATCAAAGGGAACGCTAACCAGACTAACCTACTAGCGCTACATACATACTGCCAAATGAGACAGCTAGGACAGGAGAGCAAGGCCATGGGTTTGCCGTCGTGGCATACGAGGTTCGTTCTTTTGCATCAAAAAACAAGACTATACGTAGGAAATCCACGACACAATTAACAACCTGATTACAGCTTTGAAAGATGCAGTAGATGTAATGGCATAAGGGACTGATAGGGCTCAATCTGGCGTTGCAGCACTAGCAGTCTAAGAGACATTGTCTGTGTGGTAGTAAGAGTAAGCTAATTTTTAGCAAACAAATGGAGATATATATATGCCTAGAACGAAATTTACTATTGCGCAAGTAACCAGCAGGTTAATGTTGGCTAGTTGCTTCATGACACCGGGACTATCCTATGCTGCTGATATTACATGGAGTGGTTTTGCGTCGGTTGCTGCCGGACAAACATTGGGAAGCGATGATGCAGAGTATGTTGTTGATAACGCCACCGGCGGTGCATACGATAATACATTGCGCTTCCTGCCGGAAAGTACAATGGCCATACAGGCTTTCGCCCAAGTAAACGAATCGGTTTCAGCAACGGTACAAGCGGTAGCAAAAGGGTCAAATGAGAAAAGCTTCGATACTTCCTTTGAATGGGCATATGCTACGCTTGCTGTAACTGACAATACAAAGATCAACTTTGGACGATTCCGCGCACCACTGTTTTATTATTCCGACTTTTTAGATACATCCTATGCCTACTATTGGTTAAGAGCACCGACAGACATGTACGTTGCACCATATTCAACGACGACGGGCGTTTCTCTGAATGATTTTCGCTATCTAGGTGACTTTGAATTATCCACACAGATTTGGACGGGGGAGGAGCAAATCGAGTTCCTGGGATCACCCGGTGAGCTGACTGACATGATAGGTATTAACTTTATGCTAGCTTACGATTGGATAAAGTTACGTGCTGTGTATAACACGATGGATTCAGCAATTGAAGGATTGGGCGTAGATACTAAATTAATTTATTCGGCATATGCCGTGATCGCAGACTATGAAAATTTCAAGTTTAGAAGTGAATACGGAAATCTTGAAGATGATGACACCGGCTTAGAGGATAAATTTGGGTATGCATCGGTGGGATACACTATAGGCAATTTTACACCCCATTATACCTATTCTGAGCAAGATAGAGCCGCTTTCTTTCTCGCAGAAGTAGAAACTCACACAATAGGGATACGCTGGGACTATTTGCCCGGTACAGCGTTTAAATTGGAGTACTCAGAATCTACAACTGAAGCAACTCCATGTGATCCTATGAGCGGGATGTGCCTTCCTCCGCAAGAAACCAAAATTGAAGTAGTCGCCGCAGCAATTGACTTAGTATTTTAGAGAGGGGATTAATATGATTAGATTCAATATAACGGCTACTTTAGTAGCTTGTATTATATCATTTCTTTCTTCCCATTCCTTTGCCGATGTAGTCGTGATTGTAAACCCAAGTAATTCTGTATCAGAGCTCAATGATAAGTGGCTTGGTGCCATATTCTTAGGGAAGAAAACGAAATTTCCGGACGGTAGCTCGGCTGTACCTATTGAACAGCAACCGGGTACGTCAGCCCGGGATAAATTTAATGAGAATATTCTTGAAAAGAATGAAGGACAGTTGAGAGCATATTGGTCTCAGCGGATTTTTACGGGTAAAGGTCAACCACCCAAAACTGTCAACGGGAGCGCTGACGTAAAGAAGCTGGTATCGGAGAATCCAGTATTCATTGGGTATATTGATGCATCAGAAATTGATGATACGGTAAAAGTTATCCGAAAGCTTGAATAGAAATTTCCATTCAAACTTTTATAGCTCACCTTTGGAATATGAATTTAAGGTATACCTACAGAAGCGGTCCTAGATTCCCATCTTCAGCTATAAGTTACTGTAATATTTGAATAATAGTTGTTTTTTGAAAAAGCCGATAATGATATTTATCGGCTTTTTGAGGCCTTTAGCTTGAAATTAATCAGCAGCCACACAATGACTTATGAAGCTTGAATCTCCATCATGGGAAATTTGACCCGGTTCTGTAGGTATACCCAATTTAGAAAGCGTGTTAACGGACTTAACATATTAAACAACAGACCAATTAACATGCTAAATTGTAATTCTCTGACAAAAATAAAAGTTCCAGTTTTTTTCAAAGTGCGAGAAGGCGCACCTGAATCCATTCAGGCACAAGTGGCCTGGTAAAACGTCACCTGGTTGCGGCCCGCAGCCTTGGATTTGTATAAGGCATCGTCTGCACAACTGATGAGAATTTCGATCGAATCACCAGCATCAGGAGTTTTGACAACAACCCCGAGACTAATGGTGACCTTCATCGTTTGATTCTGCCAGCGGAATTCTAGCTGCTCAACATTGCCTCGTATTCTCTCGGCC
>MDTD01006763.1_pt1 | contig 12938 bp, 1 predicted proteins | sample 811221 | NCBI WGS metagenome assembly MDTD01 (sample SAMN05326646, study PRJNA326480) | marine metagenome | isolation source: seawater | place: Pacific Ocean: South West | collected 2011 | reverse complement strand
GTATTAGTTTCAATATTCCGCAGGAGATTTCGATCAAAAGCGCAGTCGATTATGAGATTTTGAAGAAATCTTTTGCCAGCTTGATAAAAAACCATGAAATGCTCAGGGCCGCTTTTGTTAATAAAAACAGCGAGTTATATCTGGTAATAAATGAACCTTTCGACCCGGATATTCCTTTTACTGATCTTTCCGGCCTGCCGGAGGAAAAACAGACAGAGGAATATGCGGACTGGTGTGACCGGGAAGGTAAAACCAGGTTTGACCTGGAAAAGAGTCCGGCCTGGCGGGCTCACTTGATTAAGTTGGGCGATGAGGATTTCAGGTTGCTGTTGACAATGCATCATGTGATCTATGATGGTTGGAGTTCCGGCATTCTGCTTGAAGAACTTGAAGAGTGTTATGAAGCTTATGCACTGGGCAATGTTCCTTCAAGGCACATGGAATATGACTATGTCGATTATGTTTCCTGGTTCAACCGGTTTATGGATTCCGGCATCAGGCGGCAGCAACAGGATTTCTGGCGCAGGAAACTGGATGATCTGCCTCCGGCCTGTAAGCTTTCATTTCAACTAGAGGTCGAGGAACCCGGCATTCAGGGCGACAGGTGTTCGTTATTTATTGAGCCGGAACTTACTGAGAAATTGAAGCAGTTGGCGGCTCGGAAAGAGGTTACCCTGTTTATTTTGCTGCAGGCTGTTTACCAGTGTCTACTTTATAAATATTGCCATCGGTCCGATCTGCTGACCGGAGCGGTATCTGCCAATCGCCGGCATCCAGCAACAGAAAAGATCATCGGTGAGTTTATTAATACGGTCACTTTGAGGAGCGATTTCTCTGGCGCGCCAACTTTATCAGAGATTCTGGAAAGGGTAAAAGATACGGCACTGGAGGCTCTGGACAATCAGGATTTACCGTTTGTCGAGATAAATCGGGAACTGGCCCATAAATATGCCCGGCATGATGCGGCATTTCAGTATGTTTTTATTTTCCAGAATTATGAAGGCAGCCAGAAAGAGTTTGACGGGATGAAGTTATCAGCCCGGGAGATTGGCAACCATACGACAAAAGTTGATATTCTGGCCACTTTCATTGAAGCAAACTGCGGGCTTGAGGCATTTTTTGAATATAATACGTCTCTTTATAATAGAGCTGATATGGAGGGATTTGTTGAAGAATACAAATCCCTGGCTCAAGCTTTTTGCGATACTCCCGAACTGAGTGTTGCTGAACTGAAGTGTCGTTGCCTTGGAGAGGTTAGACCATCTTGTTATATTGCCGGAAACAACTATTTGGCCAATGCCGCAACGGAAGTATTGAATCAGGCCGGATATGAGGTAATGGGAATCATAAGTTCAAGCCAGGCTGTAATCAGAAATGCGGAAATGGGGTGTGTTAGATCTTTCACGCCGGAAGTTTTTGCAAAAATTGCTTCAAGTTTAGATCCTTATGACCATGTATTCAGCGTTTCAATCAATGATTCGTTATTGATCGATCTTCCGGTTTCGCCGGAAAAAGGGGTAATAAATTACTTTCCCGGAAAGATGCCGGGGTCGACCTGGTTGTATCCGGTTTGCGGAGCGGTACTGAACCGTCATGAACAACACGGCATCACCTGGTTTTTGTCTGATGCTTCCGGGCAGAGTCAGATTCAAATACTGAAAACAGATGAAGTCAGAATGGAGACTGGAGAAACCTCATATACGCTCCATTTGAAATGTATGCAGTCGGCAATGGTTGCTTTGCATGAGCTTGCTCATGATTTGCTTGACGGGAACGTGGAGCCCATCCCCTATGATGCCTTCCACAAAACTTTTATGTCAGGTGGCGGGATTCCGGCACACGGCATTATTGACTGGCGAAAACCCGCAGTGGAAACCGCCGCGATGGTCAGGGCTTGTTTTATGGGCCCGGACTGGGACAATTTTTTTGGGCGGGTGAAGTTCCTGTATCGTAATAACTGGTATGGGGTGTATCAGGCGGAAGCGGTTGATGGAGAATCGGACCCCGGCAGGATTATAAAGATTAAAGAAGGTTGCCTCTGGATTGGCACTGGAGATGGCATTCTTGCGGTGAATGGATGCAGTCGCCTGTCTGCAGGTGGAACTGAAAATGCATTCAAAGAGGGGGAATATGTTTCGATTGTTCCCGCTCATGAGCTTGCCGCAATAGAAAAGGTGGTCGAGGGCTCTTCCGACTTTGAGTCAATGAGGGCTGCTCAACTGAGAAGGGCAGTTCCATTCAATGGATCGGAGGAAACGGAAGAAGGTGTTGCTGAATATGAAATTGAGATCGATCCAGAGCAATATTCCAGCTTAAATTCCGATACCCGGCTTGCGGCGGCAAAAGCAGCTCTGTATTTTGCCTGGAGATGCATGGATGTTGATTTGACGGTCCCGGTTTTACTTGATAAGTCTTTGGATGTTTGCTCCGGACTGTTTTCCAATTTTATTCCCTGGACCCTGGACCCTGATTTTGATAGAACGTTTGATGAGAATATAGAGCGTATGCTTGAGAACCTGGAACAGACTTATGCGGCTGGTCCGGTTGGTTTTGATCTTCGGCCCAGATACCCGGGAATTTGCTCTATTGATAATTTTCCGGTTCGTTTCAGTATTACGGATGCTGGTGTCAGAATTTCAAAAGTACCGGAAAGTTTGCATAAGAATTTCTCCTCGCGTTTTGCCGCCTTTCTGGATAGTGCGAAAAAAAATCAGTCTCGTCCTGTTAAAGAATTACTGGATGTCAATGAAGGTGAAAGCCTTTATTTACAGACCCGGCATGATGATGCAGCCCTTCTGCACTGCCTGATAGAGGATGCTGTACACAAGTATGGTGATAAAACAGCAGTTTACTGTGGAGAAGATCTTTATTCGTACAGTCAAATAAATTCCGGCGCTTCTGATATTGCTGCCTGGCTGCTGTCGTCAGGCTTCATTAAAGGGGATGTGATTGCATGTTTCGGCAGGCCTTCAGCCAACGGTTTAATTGCTATGCTGGGAATTTTGAAAGCTGGTTGTGTCTATCTGCCATTGCCGACTGATGCCCCTGGTAAGCGTATTGACCTGCTATTGGAGTTGTCCGGAGCCGGTGTTGTCTTAAAAACCGGAAGCGTTAAATTACCTTCAGGCAGTGCAAGGCACTTAAAAGTATTTGAGATGAATGCTCTGGAGAGACCGGATTCAGAGTATTCCCGGGAAATGGAGCAAACCGTTGTTGACGGGGATTCTCCGGCCATTGTCGTTTTCAACCGGTCTCTGTCCGGGACTCCTGAGGCGCTGACTATCCCGCATGCCTCTCTGGTTGATTATGCTATAATCAACAGTGAACTTTTAGGGCTGGACTCTGAATCAAAAGTTTTATTGATGCATGGTTCTGTTTGCGGGCAGTTCGAACATGATATTCTTTCGCCACTTGCAGCGGGGGCGGAAATTATTCTTCCTTCGGATGGGTGCGATTTTAGAACTGTATTTGAAAATGCTGAAGATCGTGATGCAGATGTGTGCGTCATTGATGCTTCTTATTGCCGCGCGATCAGTTTGACGTCCGATGATTACCTGTTCCCTGAAACTGTTAAGACTTTGGTTATTCAGGAACAGCTTTCATGTTCATGCGGCTGTACATTGAAACCGGATGATATACCGGGTGTGAGGGTGATTAAACAGTGCAGTAGGTTTGCCTTTTCCCTGATATCCGATTTTAATACAAGAGGCAATCTTGATTCATGGTATTCTTCCGGGCCATGGCAGGCTGTAGTTCTCGATTCACATAAAAGGCCGGTTCCGGCCGGCCTTGAAGGGGAACTTTATTTCGCATGTGAAATGCGCCCGATAACTGACATTGCGTCTTGCTTGACAGAGCATCCACTGATCCCTGATTGCACGCTGTTCAAGACGGGAATTCGTGTCAGCTTGAATCCGGACGGAGCCGTCAACCTGATTGGCCCGGCCCGGACTTTTAGAATTCCGGATAACACCGATGAAACACCCATTTTTGCGAAATTGACCGACTTGCAGCGCAATCTTGGTGAAATATGGTATTCCGTGTTGGGAATATTTCCCAATCTGAACGACAACTTCTTCGAATGCGGCGGTACCCCTTTAGCGGCAGAGAGAGTTTCCCGGGCTGTTTCAAATCACTATCATATTGATTTTCCGGTTGAACAAATGTATGAACATCCGGTGTTTAAATATCAGGTGATTGCAGTCAGGCAATTCAGGGAAGGAGCCAGGGGAAGTGCGTCCCTCATGAGAATTCCCCGCGACCGTAAAAGATATCAGGCTTCTGAGCTGCAGACCGGAATTTGGATGCTTAACCGTCTTGAAGGCGGAGACAGCAGTTTTATTATTCCGGAAGTGATCGAAATACATGGACCTGTATGCCCCGGCATCCTTGAAGCTGCATTCCGTCAGGTGGCGGCAAAGCATGAAATGCTGCGTTCGGCTTTTATTTTTGATGGCGGGGCGTTGGAGATAGAGGTGCATGACGCAGTCGATATCAAATTGAAAATCACCGACTTCTCTATATTGCCGGTAGAGGATGCTGAAAGGTTGTTCCGCGAGCAAGCTGAAATCCTGGTGAAACAATCATTTGATCTCGAAAAGCCCCCCGCTTTCAGGTTGGAATTTTTTAAAGTTAATGACTCTATGAACAAACTGGTTATGCCGGTCCATCACATCATATTCGACGGTTGGAGCTTAGGGATTATGATTGCTGATTTGATCAGTTTTTATAACCAGCTTGCAGAAGGATCGCCACCAGTTGTCTTCACTGAAAACAAAGTTGACTATATAGATTATATTGCCTGGGAGCAAAAAGAGCGCGGTCGGGGAAGGTTTTTGGAACAACTGGCTTACTGGCGCAGTAAACTGGTGGATTTGCCGCCGCCGTTGACTTTACCTTTCCAGCTGAAAGAGCAGGCAGGCTCAAATTCAGCAGATAACATTGTCTCGATTCTAGATGAAAAACTGACAAGCAGTCTCAATCAGCTTGCACTTGATAATCATTGTTCTCTTTTTATGGTGCTTGGAGCAATCTTTTCAATGCAGTTGAGCCGTTACAGCGGCAGTAAAGATATTATTGTCGGTACTGCCATGGCTAATCGCAGGGAGCCGCTGGCCGCCGGGATTATTGGTAATTTTGTCAACTCGGTAGCGATTCGCTGTGCCATAGATGAAGGCGACTCTTTCCGGGAGCTGTTAAACCGGTATTCCAGTGTTGTGCTTGATGCTCTGGACAATCAGGAAATGCCGTTTGCCAAAATAAATTCAGAACTTACCCGGAAATACAAACGGTCGGATGCCGCGTTCCAGTATTTTATTCAATTACAGAATTTTCCTATGGAGCGTCGTGATCTCAGCGGGTCAGACATTCATCAGTACGAACAATTTAATAAATCATGTCCGCTTAATCTCCATTTTGAGTTTTTTGAGCAGAATGGCGCTCTTGAGCTTTTAGTGAAATACAATACGGAGCTTTATCGATGTGATGATATTGACCTGATGATTCGAAAATATATTGATTTAGCGGAGCAGATTGTCGCAGATCCGGATAAGGGTGTCAGTGATTTTATTCTTCAGAAAACTGATGCAAACAGTTTATCCTGTTTCGTAATGGGCGATACCTCTCTTACCACGCTGTGCCTGGAACAACTCCTGCGGAATAATTTTAAGATATTCGGCGTTTTTAGTGATGATCCTGAAGTCATTGACTATGCGAAAGAAAATAAACTGCCCTGTTACAGGCAGAAGTCAGCGGATATTGCGGGCGTTTTGCAAAAAAATGAATTCGACTATCTTTTCAGTATTATAAACTCGACGATCATCAAGCGGAATATACTTGATATGCCGCGAAAAATGGCCATAAACTACCATGATTCGCCACTGCCGCGTTATGCCGGAATGTATGCTACATCATGGGCGCTTATTAATCATGAGGCCGACCACGCCGTCAGTTGGCACGTGATGACTGAGGAAGTTGATGCCGGGGACATTTTAGTTCAAAAGGCGGTTAAAATATCCCCGGATAATGATGTCGAAGTTCTGGATAATAAATGCTTTCAAGCTGCACTTGAGGGCTTTCGGGAATTGTTGAAGAAGCTCAGGCAGGGAGATATTGCCGGCCGCAAACAGGATTTGACGCAGCGGACATTATTTGGACTGTACCAGCGTCCAAACTTGATAATTAACTGGCAGGACAGAGTGGAAGATATTACTGCCTTGATCAAAGCGTGCGCTATTGAAAAAGCGGAGAACTATTTCGGGGCTGTGAAAATTATGCTTGCCGAAGATAAATTTATAGTAGCAAAGCAAGCCGAACCGCTTCAGTCTGCCTCATCCGGAAAGGCTCCGGGGACCGTTCTTAAAATAGACTCTTCCGGGATTTGTGTCGCTGCCGGTGACGGAGATGTTTTAATAAAAAAATGTATTGCTCAGGATGAAACGGAAGTAACTTTAAGTGATATTGGCGTGATGCCGGGATCTCTGCTTCCATTACTGACAGATTCAGACATTAATGCGCTTGATTCTCTCCAGAAAGAGGCGGTACGGAATGAATATGCGCTGCTCAGAAGCATCGATAATTTTGCATCACCCCAGCTGCCGATATTTATTGACAGCAACAATGATGAAGCTTCGGAAATAGAGCTGTCCGCAACCAGGTCCTTTTCTGATAAATTTGGCTCTTCAGAACTTACTATGGCAACCGCGTTTGCTCTCTATCTGGTTTGGCTGACTCGTGACGACAGTTTTTGTCTGGTAATTGAACCTGAATCGGAAAGCAGCAAATTCTCAAACTTGCTGGCGGAAAAGCTGCCGTGGCAGTTGGATATTAATATTAACGCCACTTTTGCAGAGTGCCTGGATCAGGTGTCCGCTTCTTTAAATAAGCATTTAGCGCGAAAAAAATATCTGAAGGATGCTGTTTTCAGACATGATTCTCTCAAGAAAATAAACACTTTTGATTACCATTTGAAACTGATGGATAATTCTGCCCGCATAGTCGCCCAGCCTGGGATTGAAGCTGCAGAACTTGTCTGTGGATTTGAGACATTTTGCCATAATGCTGTAGTTGATCCGGATGTTGCTTTAATAGACTTGAGCAATCTCAGTCAAGAAGAATATTCCCTCCAGGTCGAAACCTGGAATGCAACCGGGGCTGATTACGATATAGATGAACCCTATATAATTAAATTCCAGCGTACAGTCGCGGAATACCCGGGTAAAATCGCCGCAGCTTATTTGGACAATGCGATAAGCTACGACGAGCTTGACCGGAAATCTTCGCAACTTGCAAATTACATGCTCAAGCTGGGCGGCTCCGGCGGTAAACCCGTTGCGGTCAGGTCTGATCGATCCCCGGATACGGCCATTGCTATTCTGGCTGTTTTCAAAACCGGAAACGCTTATTTGCCGCTGGACTCAAAGTACCCGGAGGACCGTATTGCATATATGCTCGAGGACTCCGGCTCTGAAATGCTGTTGTGGTACGGAAGAGGAGGTGCACCATGCAGCTTGAATCTGCCGGATAATATGACGGTTATCGACCTGGTTTATGATGGCCCGGGAATTGCTCAAATGCCTGACACGATGCCGGAGATTGCTGTGTCAGCTGATGACATGGCCTATCTTATGTATACTTCGGGAACGACTGGTACGCCGAAGGGAGTAATGATAAATCAGCGGAATATGGTTAATCATAATCAGGCGGTAATTCGTGAGTTCAGCCTGGACCAATCAACCCGAACCCTGCAGTTTGCCTCGTTGAATTTTGATATCTCGGTCGAAGAGATGTTCCCGACCTGGCTGGTTGGCGGCAGTCTGATCTTTATTCCGGACGGTATGATGGAAAATCCGCCTGAACTGTTCCGCTTTATAGATCGTGAGAAGTTGACGTTCCTTGATCTGCCCACAGCCTACTGGCATGAACTGGTTAACCTGATTGATGATTTGCCGATGCCTGAATCGGTCAAGACCGTGGTAATCGGCGGCGAGAAAGCCTCTGTTGAGCATTTCAACCGTTGGCGTGAAAAAGCTGAAAATGTAAAACTGATCAACAGTTACGGTCCAACAGAATGTACCGTGATCGCGACAATAAGCGAGGATCTTTCATGCATCGGGCGTCCGCTGCCTAACTGCCGGGCATACATTGTCGATAAATTTATGCGGCCGGTACCTGCCGGCTGCAGCGGCGAGCTGATGATCGGTGGAGCCGGGGTTGGCGACGGCTACCTGAACCGCCCGGACCTGACGGCCGAAAAATTTATCGAAAGTCCATTTGTCGCAGGTGAAAAGCTTTATCATTCCGGCGACCGCGTCAAATATCGCCCTGACGGGAATATTGATTTTGTCGGTCGTGTCGATACTCAGATCAAGCTTAGGGGGTTCAGGATTGAACCTGATGGCATTGAAAGTGCAATTAATCAATATCGCGGCATTGCAACGTCAAAAGTTGTTGTTAAAAATAACAGCCTGATTGCTTATTATACTTTAAAATCTGACACCGTAATTGATAATGGAGCACTGAAAAAGTTTCTGCAAAGCAAGTTGCCTGATTACATGGTGCCGGCCTTTATGGTCGAGCTGGATGCTATGCCGATGACGCCGAACGGTAAAGTCGATACGAAGTCGCTTCCCGCGCCCAGGAAAGAAAGTTCAGGCAGGGTCGATAAAGAAAAAGACTATGACCAGGATATGGTTTCCATAATAATTGCTTTTTTCAATGAAATTCTTAAGACTGAAGATATCAAACCGACCGAAAGCTTCTTTGAGACAGGCGGTGATTCATTGAAAGCAATCCGTTTGATAATGGACCTTGAAAAAGCATTTGGAAGCAAGTTGAAGATGAATCAGCTTTATGCCGCCTCAACCCCCAGGGATATTGCCGTTATGCTGGGTAGAGCAAAAAATCCTGAAGTTAAAGATACGTTGAAAACGGCTCCAGCCAAAACGGAGGAAAGATCTCAGCATGAAGAAGATGAAAAATATGAAACCTTGGCGGTTTCACCTGAAACAGAAAAATTGATTAACGTTTTCTGCAAAGTCTTGAGAACTGATTATATCGGGCCGGATGACAGTTTCTTTGATTCCGGCGGAGACTCCTTAAAAGCGATTCGCCTGATTATGGAGCTTGAGAAGGCCTTTGACTTTAAATTGCAAATGGAGCAGCTTTTCTCCAGTTCGACTCCGGAAGCGCTTGCGAAATTAGTTTTCACTCATAAACCGGAATCAGGTACAGGCACACAAGCTGCGACGTCCGAAGAATGGTCCTCGCTGGTCGAGTTGAAGGCAGGAGGGAACATGATTCCGCTCTTCCTGATGCATACAACCCCGGGCGACATAATGGGATATGGGAATATGGTTGCAAAAATGGAGCCAGATTTGCCGGTTTACGGACTTCAGGCGCTTGGGTTGAATGATGTCGAGAAGGCTCATACTTCAATTCCTGAGATGGCTTCATATTACATCAAATTGATTAAGGAAGTTCAGCCGGAAGGACCGTATATGCTGGCTGGATGGTGCTTTGGCGGCCTGGTCGCTTATGAAATGGCGCAGCAGCTTGTCGCGAACGGGGACCGGATTGGATTTCTGGGCCTGATTGAGACCTGGGGGCAGCCCAAACGTGATATCCGGTTCAAACTATACCGCATAAAGAACCTGATCCAATGGGGCCCCGCTGGCTGGATTAAATATGTGAAATATAAACTTTTTGCAAAGAGCCGCCAGGACCGGGATCTTAAACAGCTTGATTTTATCAGTGAAGTTGCTGGCGAATCAAGCAGCGCAAAAGAAATTGAGGCGATGAAAAAGTTGTACCGCATAAACTTCAACGCTGGCCTGCATTATAACACCGAGCCGTATTCCGGGAAGGTTCATTTATTTATGTCAGAAGTAACTGTTGACGGAACTATTCCGGATCCACAGTGGGGCTGGAGCGGCTTGACCAGGATATTGCCGGAAGTATTCCACGGTGACCATGCGAATATTTTGAAACCGCCTAATATTGATCAGCTGGTCAATATATTTTGTTCTGAAATAAAAAACGCAACCGACAAGAAGTAACATGAATAAGCAATCAAAATTTGATATTGCCGCCCCGAACTGGGACAAGAATCAGGAACGAACCCAATTTCTTTCCATGCTGTTGGATAAGCTATTGGGGAAAATGAAGGTCTCCAATGACATGGTCTGTATCGACTACGGTTGCGGAACCGGCCGGGCCGCATTGAGAATTGCTCCTGATGTCAGGCATGTTTATGCGCTAGATACCTCGACCGGAATGCTTGCTGAACTGGATAAGAAGCTGGAAGAGGGCAATGTTACCAATGTTACCACGGTTAACATGGATTTGTCGAAAGAAAACTTTCCGCACGGCAAAGTCGATGCTCTTTTATCGATTATGACAATGCATCATGTGGATGAAATCGACGATCTGCTCGACAATATAAAATCCGCCCTCAAGCCTGGGGGAAAAGCCTACCTGATGGACCTATGCACTGAGGATGGCACATTTCATCAGAACGGCATGGAGGTACCGCATCTCGGCTTCGATCCGGAAGAGCTTTGTGAAAAATTGCGGAAACGCGGCTTCAATGAATGCAGTTATGAAGTGCCAACATCCAGAATCCGCGAAGACAAGGAATTCCCGGTTTTTCTGATTTGTGCCGAAAAGACTTTTTAAGGAGCGGTCAGCTTTTCCGGAAGTCTAACCCTGGCAAAACTTCTGGCGTCTCCGTCGTAAACTACCCACACGTACCACGGCAAACGTTTCCCGGCGGCATCAACCAGTATTGCCGGATCGAACTTTTCCAGCGGAATATTGATGGATTTATTTTGCCCTGATCCGATTTTTAATTCAATGCGTTTTGAAATAGGAGTCGGCCTGCCATCCACGCGGAGTTGGACATATCCCTGCGCTGTTTCCGGCAGATAGTTCATCAGTTTTACATCAACGGCTTGGCCCGGGCCTTTCTGAACCGCCTCGGCCAGCAACGGCCCTTGATCATTGATGATTATCAGTACAACGCTTTTGTCCAATCGCGGGATAACGGTATCGAGCCGGTTTCCGGTCAATTTAAATGGCAGTTCCTGCAGCGATTCATTGGTTGTATCCATCGCATATAGTTTTTTCACATGGCTGAACGGAAGTTTTACCCAAGCCTTGACGTTGTGAAGTCGATGCGGCCCCCAGTTGGTGATGCCGAACAAGACACAGTGTTTATTGCCGAACAGAGACAAAATCTGGAACGGACTTTCATCTTCTTCAACGTCTTCGCTGTAGAGCTCGACGTCTGCAACCGGCTTTACGTTGTGAGAGTAAAGAAAATCTTTGACAATTTTACGGTAATTCCGGTCCCCGACATTTATGATTTCATTGCCCCTGGTCGCCGGTGACGGCATAGTGCATAAAGTATAAAAATAGTTCCGGTAGGAGTTGAAGAATGTCGATGCGAAGTAGAGCGTTGATCCCTTGCCGTATTTATTTTCGACAATAGCCGGGGTTTTGTCCGGAAAAGTCCCGATGGTTTTCCCGGAAGTGACGGTTATGTTTTCCGCTCTCGGGATCGGCGTTATGTTCGGCCGGTGACGCCATCCGAAAGGAGTCTCTTTGGTTATCGGTTTGTACAGCTTGATCTTTTCATTTTTACCGTAAGCAAACAGTTTTTGATCGTCGTTGACGCTATTTTGTTTTACCCCGAACACTCTACTGAAGGAATCCTGTTTTCGATGGTATTGGTCATACATGCCGGCCTGAGATTCACCGATCAGAAGACCGCCGTTTTTTACGAATTCATCAATCTTCGCCGCTACTTCCGGACGGATATGACGGGTCAGCGGCAACGCCAGAACCTTATATTTACTCAAATCTCCACGCATGATGTTATGCCAGGTGACAAATTCCGTCTGGTAATGCAGCTGAGTGAAAATCTTATAAGCACCGCGAAGCGCGCTGATCGGGGCGACGTTCGGAGTTTGAGAAATCTCTTCCCATGGAAAATATACTGCGGCCTGAACTCCAAGGACTTTTCCTGTCTTCAGCACTGGAGCCAGCGTCTGGGCCTCTTTTGCGATGGCCGCGGCACCCTGTCCTTGTGGAGTCAGTACGCCGTCAGCCATGCGCAGCCAGAATCCGGAATGATGCTTGCTCCATGACTGATACCAGCAGTAAAAATATATTCCATCAAGTCCGCGTAGAAACGCCGGCCAATAAAGGAGATGCATGTCATCAGCCGTTTTTTCGGTCTGGTTGGTCCGGCGGAACTCGAAATTGGACTCCAGAAAATGAATCTTTTTTCCCTCTTCGATTTGAGTTCGGTGAAAGTCCAGGCTCATGGCCGGATCAAGATAGCCTTCGCGCTGGAACGGATAGATATCATAGCCGAATACATCGTAAGCGCCTTTGTATAGCCACGGGTCATTCCCGCCGCTGGACGTGTAATAATCAAAGTTGATCGGCTTCGGGGTGATGCGGGTGTTTTTCAGGTGCGGCTTGAGCATGCTATACGCGTCTTTAAGGTATTTTGCATAACTGAAACGGCGGAATTCCATCCAGTCGAACCATGCAGCATCAGGTTTATTGAACTCTTTTGGCGGCTCGACCCTGGCGAAAGATTTATATTTTGTCCCGTACAAGTTATTTAACGCCGCTATTTTTTTATGCTTGTCTTCCAGCCATTTCCGGTAAAGCGCCAGCGTATACGGATTATAGTCGCAAAGACCTTTCACATGCCAGGTATGATATCCGTGTTCGTTGTAGTAGACGAACTCAAACAGACCGGGATGCCCGTCCCAGTACTTGAGGTTTTCTATGACTTTACTGTCCAGTGAACGCGGCGCGTGAAAAGAATGACGTTTGATCTTTTTGCCTTTGGCGTTGATCATATGGGTATTGTCGCCGCTGATCTTGATCGGCGTGTTGCAGTTGCTGACCACAAGTTCTTCGTT